>Ga0351877_1153_pt2 | contig 16167 bp, 14 predicted proteins | sample BONcelFGM3001D13_FD_206775 | JGI IMG/M metagenome (GOLD analysis project Ga0351877, IMG submission 206775) | Enriched cells from coal bed in the Powder River Basin, Montana, United States - BONCAT cells FGM rep3 HSBNCT.FGM.300.1.D13 ...
TTCCTTTACCGAACTCTGCAGATTCAGCAATCTCTTCTAAAGTAGTGGAATTAAATCCTTTTGTTGCAAATAATTTGGATGCAGCATTCTGAATTTCATTTCTTCTGAATACCCTTTCTCTCTCTTTTCTAGGAGTACCTTCGTTCATTTGACCCTGTGGTTTTATTAGTGACTATATATTCATATACAAAACTAAGTATTCAACTAAAAAGTTCCAAGTCATAAATGGATATTAAATTATAATTCTACTCGAACGGTGATTTGGCAGGATAAGTTGTAAAAGGAAAGGAGAGGGAATAAAAAAAGGCGTCTTTTAAGACGCCTAAAAATCAATTTAATTTAAATACTACCGGAATGTGTACTTGAACTTTAACCGGTTTACCTCTTTGCTTGCCGGGTTTAAATTTTGTTTGTTTTACCGCTTCCAAAGCTGCTTCATCACAACCGGCACCAATACCTTTTGCTACCTGTGCTTTAGTAACCAAGCCTTGTTCGTCAACAAATGCAAGGATAAAAACTTTTCCTTCAACACCTGCGCGCTTTGCTATTTCAGGATAAACTATTTTACTTTGTATAGCAGCGATACCACCAATTGGTTCAGGCATTTCCTCAACTGCAACGAAATAAGTTGGTTCTTCTTCAATAATTTTCTTCTCTTCCTTTGGCGGTGGAGGCGGTGCCTCAACATTTGCAGTTATATCAATTTCAGTACTACCGATTTCGACATCATCTAAAAGATTATCGGAAGGAGCTTCAATAGGAATCGGCGGTTTAGGAGGAGGAGGAGGAGTATTTTCCTGTTTTGTATGTTGAATATCTTCAACCGTAAATAGTTCTTGAGTCCCTTCGTTTTGAGCTGCTTCTTTTTCTAGATTAGGGAAAAACTTAAATGCAACTATCAATACTGCTAACGAAATAATTAAGCTTATTTCATAAACTCTTTTATACTTCGATCTTAAATCTGCTTTTGCCGTTTTAATTAAAGGCATATAAACTCCATTTCTGAGAAAATTCTCGATTGAAAATTAATAAATGCCGGATGCTTTGTCAATCTATATTTCAACTCTTTATACTTTTTGTAATGAAAAAAGTTCCTCAAAGATTATTTAACTTCTGAAAAATACTTTGAATCAAATTTTTCGAGAAATATTATAAAAAGTATTCCAACCACTCCACCTACGATGTTGGCAACCCAATCATCAAATGCGCATATCCTTCCGGGAATCAGGAGTTGGTGAAGTTCATCAAAAAAACCGTATAAAGCAACTATCAAAATTGTATATAGATGTGATCTTCTCCTGAGTTGATTATATTTTTCTTGAAGCTGAAAAGTCAGATTAACCAGAACTGCTAATCCAAAATAAGCTAAGAAATGACTTATTTTATCACCAATACCGACATCAGGGATACTTGTTGTGGGTAAAGTTGTTAATGTAAATATCAAAAGCCAATATAATACGAGTGGAGTATAGACTAACCATGTTTTATGATTCCGTAATATTTCGAACAACTACACCCCGACTAATTTGATTGCATTCGGAATTTCATTAATTATTTCCCCCGCAGTATACGAATATGAGGTGAATTTTTCTTTCAATAAATCGCCACACAAGCCATGTAGATAAACCGCTGTTAATGCTGAATTTAATAGATTTCCCCCTTGTGCAACAAAACTTCCAATCATACCCGATAATACATCCCCCGATCCAAATTTAGCCATTCCTTCATTACCGGTTGGTGAGATATAAACATCTCCATTTGGATTAAAAATCAAAGTCCTTGGTCCCTTCAGCACTAAAAGCGATTTCGTTTGTAAGACAAATTCTTTACCGTATTTTAATAGATTTTTATTCACATCTGTGACTGATTGTTGAAGTAATCCTGCAAATTCCCCAACATGTGGAGTTAAAATTGATTTCTTGAGATTAAAACTTTTTATACCAATCTTTGAGATTGCATAAATTGCATCGGCATCAATTATGAAATTTTTATCACTAAATTTTGTAATAATATGCTTGACGGCTTCAATTGTTGCAACTTTTCGTCCCAAACCTGGACCAATAATAACAACATTTGAATGCTCAATATCGTTATTGAGTTCCTCAACATTTTCCACCGAGAGATATTCATTATTGTAGTCATGATAAGGTTTTGCAACTACTTCCGGGAAAGCTGAAACAGTTGAAAATTTAAGAGATTCAGGAATCGCCAGTAAAACAGCCCCCGAACCGGTTTTCATTGCCGCTTTAGAAACTAAAATTGGTGCACCGGAATAATCCCCTGACCCTGCAATGACTAATGTTTTGCCCGAACTATATTTATTTATGCCTTTAGATTTTTTTGGAAGAAGAGTTTTAATGTCACTTTTCTCCAACAATCTGATGTTGTTCTCTTTTATATGTATCGATGGATTAACTCCGATATTTCCTTCTTCCACAATTCCTGAGTTCAAATAACCGTCTGAAAAAAAGAGAGATGATTTTAACCCTCCAAGCGAAATAGTTAAATCAGCATTAAAAACAACTTCTCCTGAAGCTGTTTCGGAGTTGAGTCCGGTTGGAAGATCGATCGCTATTTTTTTTCCTTCAATTTTATTCAAAGTCTCTACGATTAATGCAAGAATATCTTTAAGATTACCATCAGATCCACTTCCTAAAATTGCATCGATATAAAAATCATAACCGTTAAAAATCTTAACATCTTCTTTACCTGAAATCTTATTAATCGAAAGATTAGGGAATGATGGTTTTAGCTTTTTTAATAATTCAAAATTAAGTTTTGCGTCAGATGAAAAGACGTTTGATTGGTACAAATGGTAGAGCATAACGTTATGCCCCAATATTGCAAGTTTTCTTGCAAGAACTATTCCGTCACCTCCATTATTCCCTTTACCAACAAAGATTGCAAAAGATTTAACTTCTTCTGAGATGTGATAATACTTTTCGAGAATTCCACAGATTGAATTAACGGCATTTTCCATCAATAATATAGACGGGAAATTTAACTTGTCTATTGCAAATTTATCGAGTGATCTAATTTGTGAGGTAGTATATAATTTTTTCATAATAAAAAAGGATTAAAGATTTATTGCAAAACTACAAAAATCCCTAATCCAAAAAAGTGATAAAAATTAAATGACAAAAGTAGAAATCAATTCTATAATTGAACCAGGGAAAACGCCCATCAGAATTACTATTAATGCTGATATCACTATTCCTAATAACGCTGAATTAGAAACAGTCGGATTAATTCCTTCGGCTCCTTCTTTGAAGTACATCAAAACGACTAATCTTATGTAAAAATAAACGCTTATCACACTTGATATAACACCGACAATAGCCAACCATGTCATTCCGGATTCTATTGCAGATATAAAGACATAATATTTACCAAAGAAACCTGCAAATGGCGGAAGCCCGGAAAGCGCAAACATAAATATCGAAAGAAGTCCTGCCATCAACGGATTATTTTTACCGAGATTTACATAATCACTGATCTTTAAGTTTGTATCATTTTCACCTTCAAGTATGGAAACTATTCCAAATGCACCCAGATTCATGAAAGTATATGCCGCCAGATAAAATATAACTCCGGATGTTCCAGAAGCTAATCCTGATGTTATACCGATTAACATATATCCTGCATGTGATATTGATGAATAAGCAAGCATACGCTTTATATCTTTTTGAGCAATTGCTACTATGCTTCCGAACAACATAGATAACACGGCAAGTGCAGAAAGGAATGGTTTGAAGATTGTGAATCCCTGATCACCTACAAAAGGTGTAAACGCTATAATTAAGGCACTGAATGCTGCAGCTTTTCCGCCGGTTGACATAATTGCGGCAACTGTAGTGGGTGAACCTTGATAAACATCCGGAACCCACATGTGAAATGGAAATGCTGCAATCTTAAACGAAAATCCAATAACAAATAATAAGACTCCAATAATGAAAACCGCATTCGTTGAGACTTGACTAAACTTTACAATAATTGCTTCAATTGACATTGAGCCTACGCTTCCGTAAATCAATCCCATTCCGTAAACAATAAATCCTGTAGCGAAAGCTCCCAGCAAGAAATATTTTAGTGCTGCTTCATTAGAAAAATGTTTTTTGCGATTAAATCCGGCTAATACATAAAAAGAGACTGACATTTGTTCAAGTCCGATAAATATCATAACTAAATCTCGAGCGTTAGCCATCAGCATCATTCCGAGAACAGCCGATTGAAGTAGAATATAATACTCTCCAAAATAGATTCCGGCTTTCTTTAAATAATCAACCGAAAGAAGTGAAACTATCGCTGCACCAAAACAGAATAAGAAGAAGAAAATATTTGCCGTTCCACCGGTAACTATCATATTGCTGAAAAGAACCGATTGTGAGTTTACGGTGAAGAGAGCATAATATCCGGCAGAGAAGAAAATTATAATTGAAAACCATGGTAAAATTTTCTCACTCTCATTCGAGTACATCTCAATCACAACAGAGATTAAAATGCCTGCCGCAACAATGATTAGGGGTAAAATATTTAAATAATCTTGAATTGTAATGTCCATACTTACTCTATAAATAAAATGTCTGAGTCAGTTTCTTCAACAGTTATTTTGTGGTGCTCTTGAATATAAATATTCAGTTTAATATGATTATTAAAGTCGAAAACATCTTTTCCTTTTTCAACAACCACCATTTTTATTGATTCATATTCGGATATAACATCGTCTAAATTTTTGTAATCTAAAAAATATAGTTCCATAAAGTCATCATGTTCAATAATATTGATTCCTTTTGAACTTTTCGAAAAATCAGTTATTACATCTTTTTCGATAATCACTTTTAAAAAATAGACTTTGAAAGGGAGAATTAACCTATTCCCGTAGTACAAACCGTTTACTTTATTTTCTAAAACTTCTTTTAATGTTTTCATTTAAATCATTATTTAGTGAAAAAATATTAACCAGACCAAAAAGAAAATCGGAAGAAGTATAGGTACCGAATATTTAACAATGTAAACAAAGAAACTCGGCATTTTAATTCCAGCTCGTTCACTAATCGATTTAACCATAAAATTAGGACCGTTCCCGATATAAGTCATTGCTCCGAAAAATACTGCCGCGACCGAAATTGCTCTCAAATAAATATCATCTTGAATTACAAAATGAATAACTTCTGATTTTATGTTAACATCTAAACCGAATTTTCCCATAGCTGCACTTAAAAAGTTCAAGTATGTCGGTGCATTATCAAGAATCGCTGAAAGACCACCTGTAGCCCAATAAAATGTTTCAGTCTCTAATAAGTTACTGTAAACTTTAGCTTCATAAGCAATCAGTTGAAGTGCAGGAATCATAGTTAAAAATATTCCGATAAATAAAAATGCAACTTCTTTTATCGGTTCAAAATCGAACTCGTTGGCTTTAAGCACTTCCTTATCAGCATTTTTAAAAGAGAGATAAACTAGGCTAAACATAATTATTTCTCTTATTCCAAATGGGAGAGGAGCTAAACTTGGAACAAAACTCAGAACCCCTGGATCAAGAAATACAGAAACGATTATCACAGCAAGATAAATTAAGTTTTTTGTTCCTTTAAATTCAAACTTACCTGAATATTGCACTTGAGTTTTATTCTTTTTTTGTCTGTTTACACTTAATGTATCAATTAGATAAAAGAGAACTAGCATAAATGCTACCGTTGGAATCCAAATGAACCAAACATTTTCAATTACCCAGAAAAATGGAACTCCCCGTAAAAATCCTAAAAACAAAGGAGGATCTCCAATCGGAGTTAAAGCACCTCCAATATTACTCACAACAAAAATGAAAAATATAATATGAAATGGTTTAATTCTATCTCTATTAATTTTTATAAAAGGACGAATCAACAACATCGAAGCACCTGTTGTTCCGATTATATTACTGATAATCGCACCGAACAATAAAAAAAGAACATTTATCATTGGAGTCGATTTTTTGTCGACTTTTATTAGAATCCCTCCGCTTGCAACAAATAAGGAAGCAAGCAGAGCTATAAACGAAATATATTCCGCAAGTGTATGAAGAATACTATGATAATCATTTAAGAAAACCAGGTAATAAACTGTAGTTATCAACCCAAGTGCAATAGCAATCTTCGGATAATGTTTTTCCCAAAAATGATGATACATAATCGGTCCGGAAGCAATCATTAGTAATAACAACACGAATGGAATAACCATGTATGGTGAAGGTAAAACATGATGTTCAGGGTTGTCAATAACCTGTTCAGTACCATGCTGATTCGGTTCAGAAACAGAAGCAAAAGTTTGTTGATTACCGATCAATAATAAAAGAACAAAAAAAAGAGTAAGAGTAAACCTTCTCACAAAAATCTCATTTGATAACATTAGTCGAAAATGATAATACCTGCTTTACTATTGAGTCTGATGCAGTCTCGGTCAATCCTAAAAATGTCGAAGGATAAACACCAATCCATACAATAAAAATAAATATCGGAATTATAATTGCAATTTCTGAAGTTGTCATATCTTTTAAAGAATGCAAACGGTCATGTTTAACTTCTCCGAAAACAACTCTTTGATACATCCATAACATATAAACCGCTGCGAAGATAACTCCACTGGCAGCAAAAATTGTATAAACCCAACTGTTCAAGACCTGTGATTTGAAAGAACCAAGAAGAATTAAAAACTCACCAACAAAACCATTTAATCCGGGTAAACCTATACTGGATAATGATGCGATCAACAAAGCAGTTGAATAGACCGGAACTATTTTAGCAATTCCGCCATAATCAGCAATTTCACGTGTGTGGGTTCTTTCATAAATAAAACCAACCAACAAGAATAATGCTCCCGTTGATAAACCGTGGTTCACCATTTGTATTACTGCCCCTTGCATTGCTTCGGTTGTTAATGCAAAAATTCCAAGAACCACAAATCCCAAGTGTGATACCGATGAATATGCAACTAATTTTTTCATATCAGTTTGAACCATCGCAACTAAAGCACCATAAATAATGCCCACCACTGCAAGTATCGAAAATAAAGGAGCGAAATTTATTGCAGCCTGAGGGAATAATGGCAAACAGAATCGAATTAAACCATAAGTTCCCATCTTCAATAATACACCTGCAAGAATTACTGAGCCGGCTGTTGGAGCTTCGACGTGTGCATCGGGTAACCAGGTATGAAGAGGAAATAACGGAACTTTTATTGCAAAACTTAATGCAAATGCGAGGAACATATAATTTTGAATTGTCTTGGGAACTGTTGGTCCTACTTTATAGAGTTCTAAAAGATTTGTTGTAAATATTCCAAGAGGTTCAGAAGCATACACAGCAAGCCAAATTATTGCAACAAGCATTAATAAACTTCCTGCCATCGTATAAATAAAGAATTTTACCGATGCATAAATTCTTCTTTTGCCTCCCCATATACCGATAATAAAGTACATCGGTATGAGCATTGCTTCCCAGAAAATATAAAATAAGAAGAGATCAAGTGATACAAATACACCAAGCATTCCAACTTCTAATAGTAGCATGAAGAATGTAAATTCTTTCACTTTATGCTTTATCGAACCCCATGTAGAAAATAAAGTCAAAGGTGTTAAGAATGTAGTCAATAAAACCAGCAACATTGAGATACCATCAATACCAACAAAGTAAGAGATGTTTAGATTCTCAATCCACATAAACTTATCAACTAATTGAAACTCGGATGAAGTTTGATCAAATTCTAAGTATAAGTTTAATGAGACTAAAAATGTTACAAGTGAAATTACCAATCCAAAATACTTAACCGCTGTATCGCTTTTCTTCGGAAAGAATATTAAGAAGAGTGCTCCAAACAACGGAACAAGTAATAGGTATGAGGTTAATAAAGTATTATCCATATATTATAAACTCAAGATTATCCAGAATAAAGCTAATGCTATTCCAAGTGCCATAATAACAGCATAAAACTGTGTAACACCTGTTTGTATTTTTCTAATGTATGATGAAGAATTTTCAACTATAGTAGCTAAACCGTTTACTGCACCGTCAATTATTTTAACATCCGTGAACTTCCACAATAAAGATTCAGAACCTTTAAGAATCGGTTTTACAACTGTGCTTTCATAAACTTCATCAACATAATATTTATTAAATAAAACTTTGTAAAGCCCTTTGAATTTATTTGCCGTGTTAACAGCAAACTGAGGATTTTTAAGATAAATTTTTCTAGCAAACCAAATCGCTGAAGCTGCACCGATAACCGAAATAGCCATTAAAATTAATTCAGTGGTGTGTGAATGACTTCCGTAATGAGCAAGTTTAATTTCCGCTTTTTTGAATATCGGAGCTAACCATCCATGGAACAGATTTCCGTGGCTTCCCGAAAAAACTTCCGGTATCCCGATAAAACCGCCAATGACAGATAAAACTGCCAATGCGATTAGAGGAATAGTCATTACTGCAGGAGATTCATGCGGATGTTTATGATGAGTATCGAATCTTGGTGTACCATCAAAAGTTAGTGTTAATAATCTAAACATATAAAATGCTGTCATTAATGCAGTAGCAACACCTATTAACCAGAATATTAATCCCCCGTTTGCAAAAGAATACCAGAGTATTTCATCCTTACTAAAGAATCCTGCAAATGGCGGAATACCTGCAATTGCAATCGAAGCAACTAAAAATGTTTTATAAGTAGTAGGCATATATTTTTTCAAGCCGCCATACTTTTGGAGATTCTGCTCTTCATGCATTCCATGAATTACAGAACCTGCACCAAGGAATAATAACGCTTTGAAAAATGCATGTGTCATTACGTGAAATATTCCCGCACCAAATGCACCAACTCCCAGAGCTAAAAACATATACCCAAGTTGACTTACTGTTGAATAAGCCAAAACTTTTTTAATATCATTCTGAACTAAACCTATTGTTGCTGCAAAGAATGCCGTTAGAAGACCAACTACTGCAATCAAAGTCATTATGGCAGGGGCTGATGCAAAAATGATAGAACATCTTGCGACCATGTAAACACCGGCTGTAACCATTGTTGCAGCATGGATCAATGCTGAAACCGGTGTGGGACCTGCCATTGCATCCGGTAGCCAAACAAATAACGGAATCTGAGCAGATTTTCCGGTCGCTCCAATAAATAAAAAGAGGGCAATAAAATTAAAGACATAAGTGGGAACATTTAATCCTGATGCTCTTGCAAATACTTCGGTAAAGTTAAGACTTCCGAATGTCATAAAGATTAAAAACATTCCAAGTAAAAATCCAAAGTCACCGATTCTATTTACAACAAATGCTTTTTTAGCGGCGTCGCTTGTGGTACTCTTTTCAAATTTTCTGTCATACCAAAAACCGATAAGAAGATAAGAACATAAACCGACCCCTTCCCATCCGAGGAATAACAGAACAAAATTATCTGCTAGTACCAAATTCATCATCGCGAAGATGAATAAATTCAAGTACGCAAAAAATCTCCAGAATCCTTTATCTCCATGCATATATCCGATTGAATAGACATGGATTAAAAATCCTACACCCGTTACAATCAATGCCATTGTAATTGATAATTGATCAACTTGATAAGCAATAGAAACATCAAGTCCCCCGGCTTTTAGCCAGGTGAAAAGATGTACAATTACCTGTCGTTGGTCATCAGGTAGAGCAAGTAATTCGAAGAGTGAAAAGAGTGCAATAAGAAATGAAAGTCCGACAACCCCGGAACCTATTCCCCCTATTATCTTTTCATTTTTAATTTTGCTCCCGAGAAGACCGTTAATCAGAAACCCGATTAGCGGAAGGAGTACTGTTAAATAAATTAGTTGTGTCATGTAATTATGGATTTAATTCAAGATTACCATTTTAAAATATTTATTTCATCGATACTAACGGTCTGCTTATTTCTGAATAATGCAATAATGATTGCTAATCCGACTGCTGCTTCAGCGGCGGCTACAGTCATAACAAAAAAGACAAACAATTGTCCCGTAACATTTCCTAAGTATGATGAAAACGTAACAAACGTCAAGTTAGCTGAATTTAACATCAACTCTATCGACATAAAAACTATAATTGCATTTTTTCTTGTCAATACACCTATAACGCCTGTAATAAACATAAACGCACTTAAAACTAAATAATATTCTATTGGAATCATGCTTCTCTCAGTTGAATTTCTTCATTGCTAATACAATAGAACCGATTGCCGCAGCCAACAATAAAAATGCAGCCGCTTCAAACGGGATTAAATATTTTGTGTATAATTCTTTTCCGATTGACTGAATTGTACCAATCTCAGTTCCGTTTTGAGCCTGTTGAATAGACCCTACAGTTGAACTGAATATAATCACAAAGACTAATTGCAGAAAAATGAAAGCTCCTATTCCTATAGCGAACCATTTCATTTTAGGATTTTCTTCTAATAACCCTTTATCATCTGCAGGTCTTAACAACATTATTACAAAAAGGAATAAAACCATTATTGCCCCGGCATAAACAATAACTTGAACAACTGCAATAAACTGAGCGTGTAGAGTGAGGTAGAGTCCTGAGAGGGCACCAAAATTCAATATTAAGAAGAGTGCCGACATTATTGCATTACGGCGTGTAACCATCAGTACGGCTGAGATTGCAGCTATTGCCGAGAAAATCACAAATAGAATTATTTCTAAATTCATTCTGTCAACTTTATAATTTAACTGTTAAGGAGTTTTTCTATAAATCATTCTTGCAAACGGAATTGTTTCCCGAACATGTTCAAGTCCGCAAATCCATGCAACTGTTCTTTCAATTCCAAGCCCGAAACCTGCATGAGGAACCGAACCATATCGTCTTAAATCTAAATACCATTCAAAATCTTCCATCGGAAGTTCATGTGCTTTAATTCTTCCGATTAATACATCAAGATCATCTTCTCTTTGGCTTCCACCGATAATTTCGCCGTAACCTTCAGGGGCTAATACATCAACTGCAAGAGCAACTTTAGGATTTTCCGGATCACGTTTCATGTAAAAAGCTTTAACTTCTGAAGGATAACGATGAACCATAACAGGTCTGTCATACTTCCCCGAAATGATAGTTTCATCAGCAGCACCGAAATCATTTCCCCATTCAAACTCAACACCTTCAGCATGAAGTATATTTACTGCCTCATCATAAGAGATTCGCGGGAAAGGTCGAACAACTTTTTGCAGAGGAGTTAAATCTCTTTCAAGAACTTTGAGTTCTTCCGAACGGTCCTTCATTACACTTTGAACAATATATTCTAAAAATTCTTCCGCCAAATCCATATCATCATCTAAATCAGCAAAAGCTACTTCAGGCTCTACCATCCAAAATTCTGTAAGATGACGGCGGGTCTTTGATTTTTCAGCACGGAATGTTGGACCAAATGTATAAACTTTACCAAGCGCCAGCGCACCCGCTTCTGCATATAGCTGCCCTGATTGAGTTAAGTAAGCCTTACCAAGATCAAAATAATCGGTAGAAAATAAGGTTGATGTTCCTTCACATGCTGATGGAGTTAAAATGGGGGAATCAAGAAGTGTAAAACCTCTATCATCAAAAAAGTCTCGCACAGCCTTGATAATTCTGTGTCTAATCTTCATTATTGCAACTTGTCTGCTGGAACGAAGCCACAAATGACGTTTATCCATTAAGAACTCAACTCCATGTTCTTTGGGAGTAATAGGATAATCGTGTGTTTCATGAAGGATTGTTAATCCCGTCGCATCAAGCTCATAACCGCCCGGGGAACGGGGTTCCGCTTTAACAGTTCCGGTTACTTCAATTGCAGATTCTTGTCCGATTGAATCGGCAAGTTCAAAAATTTCGGGAGTTACATTTCCCTTAAAATAGACACATTGAAGATAGCCTGTTCCGTCACGAAGAATAATAAATTTAATTTTTCCGCTTGATCGTTTGTTGTAAAGCCAACCTTTGACGGATACCACTTCCCCAACACGTTCCGATAGATTTGATATATATAATTTGTGCATTCGATATTCATGTTAAAAATTAAGTTTCAAATATAGAGTTATGCTGTTTTAAATGCAAAAAAGAGTTGAGCTTATTCTATGATTAACATACCATCCACCATGGCGAATTGTTTCGGAATTTCCTTTTTCGTAGGAAGATGCTGATTCGCCGCAGCGAAACATCAGCATGACATTAATTGAAAACTGTCATCCCGCTCGCCTTGGGCGGGTCGGGATATTTGAGAATATGGGAAGATGCTGATAATTAAGCTCATAAAAAAAACAGAACAGCGGAGAAATGTACTTCCTGATTACAGTTTTGCATATTAAAGAAATGCTGAGTATACTTTATCTCATTCTTAATTTTGTAATTATACTAAGCATTGATTTTCGTTAAGTGAGAAAATCTGTTTGATCCCGACGTGTCGGGAGAGTTATTTTCTCATAGAAAATCAATGCGGTGCAGTATTATCAATTTCAATTAAGTAGCATTTCTTTTGAGTGCATGTTCTTTTGTTACTTTTCTTGCGCCAAGAAAAGTAAAATAAAAATTTCCAGATTCCTAAAACTATACTGACCAGCCTTAGGCGGGCGAGCATGACACATCGGTAAACTCGAACTTATATCTTATTCAAGTAATACCAACCCACTAACCTCGTCATTTAGAGGCTGTGTTAAAATCATATAGCAAGCATTTGAACTCATCCCCCGCCCCCTTCTCTTCAAAGAGAAGGGGTGAAAGCTCACAATTTTCAAAGTCCCTCTCTTTTTAAGAGAGGGATTTTCCCAAAGGGATGCCTTTGGCAAGGGTGAGTTTTCTTCTTTGAAATTGAATTTCCACACAACCTCTTCAGGCAACGGGTTTAAAGGGAGAAAATGAATTGGCTTTAGCCACATTTAGAAGACGCGAATTTACTTTTGTTTTTAAGTTGATAATTTATGGTCAAAATATAAAGTTTCATATCCATGCAATTAATCCCGAAGGGATGATCTGTTTATAGAAATTGTTAACCTAAAAACGAACATAAAACCCCTTAGGGGTGATATGATGTTTTTGTTAAATTAATCCTAATGCTGTTTTTTATGTCACCCCTACGGGGTTCTGGTTGTTAGATGTTTTGTTTTGCTATAATCATATCACCCCTACGGGGTTTATCAATCCTATTTTGATATTTGTATTGACGTAATGTTAATTCATAAATGGATTGTTTTTTAAGTTGACAGCATTGCTTTTTAAGAGAGGGATTTTCCCAAAGGGATGCCTTTGGCAAGGGTGAGTTTTCTTCTTTGAAATTGAATTTTCACACAGCCTCTTTATAACGTGGAGAACTCCGTGACAAGATTACCAGGGCTTTAGCCCAAATAAACATTGCCGTGCTAATACTAAACTTTAAAAATAAAAAACCCGCTTCGGTTAGCGGGTTAATGATGATGTGGGCAGGGAGGGAATTGAACCCCCGACACAAGGATTTTCAGTCCTTTGCTCTACCGACTGAGCTACCTGCCCATCATTTTCAAAATTGAACTGTAAAAGTAAGTAAATCTATTTTTCTATGCAACAGTGGTTTAATTAATCCGAAAATATTTTTTCGAGTCTGATTTTGTAATGTGTTGGGATTAAAGTTTGTCCCCCTATAGAGGTTGGGGTTGTAAATACCAGAGGCGAGGATCCTTAATCGAGTTCAGAATGACAATTAAAATGCAGTTGTTGATTTTCACTGGTTTGGAAACAATCTATAACCCAAATACTTCAAAAGAGTATTTATTAAAACTTCTGATTCTTAAAATATGTTGTTGATAAAAAGTTATATTTTCGATTTTCTAGTTCAATGTTTAAAAAATAGAGGGACACACAAACGAGTAAATTGATATTGTTGAAATTACTTACAGAAGATTGCTTTTTTAATAGATACTTATGGTTAAATGAAATTATCAACACCTTTTGCGAGTAGAATTTTGATCATGGAGGTATAACTTATATCGTTCTGCGATGCGGTTGCCTTCAATCTATTTAGCAATTCAGTTGGTAAGCGCAGACTAATAAGTTTAGTGGGTGATTCAGTAGGGAGTTCTATCCCAAGGTCACTCAATTTCAAAGGTTTATTTTTATCAATGAATTGTGAAGTATCTTTTGTGTCATATTCTAAAATTTCTGTTACTATTTTACTTTTCATAAATTTCTCTCTCCTTTTTCGAAGCAGGTCTGCAACTGATTATTCTTATCTTATTATTTCTTATTGTAAATGCACACATTAATATCCTTCTATTCAGACTTGAAGCGTAACCGATCCACCTCTTCTCATTTTTTTTTGAATGCACCAAATCTTCAAATATTAATAATTTATTATCAAAGAATAAACTTTCGGCTTCTAATTTTGAGACCCCATGTTTTCTTTCATTTTTTTGAATAGTCCATTGATCCCAATCAAATTTTAGCGGCATTAATTTTTATTCCAATTATGTAACCAGAATTCTTAAGACTTACCTGATGTGATTTGTAGTCTTATCCACTACAAAGTTATTCATTCTGATTAATATAGTCAAATTTGAGTAGTCTGCTGTTGTTAGGAAAACTGAATAGGGTGGGGAAAAGCAAGAAAGTAAAAGAGGTTCTGAATCGAGTTCAGAATGACGAACAAAAAGCAGATGCTGATTCGCCGCGGCGAATCATCAGCATGACATATGAAGGCAAATAATGATTTTCTTCAGAACGACGGAGTGGTTTGATAGATGGAGAAGAATATTATCGAAAGAATTTTATAAAATTCGTCAGTGCTTTCTAATTTTATGTTACTATTTTTGTTCGCAGAGCAATTTCTTCCAGAATTGATGAAACCTTTAGACAATCTTTCATCTTCCCTTCGAACACCATTGCCTGCCCTTTAGTATGTACCTCAAAAGCATGACCTTGAGCTTTTTCAAAACTGCAGCGAGTTGCTTTCATCAATTGTTCAATCACTTCATCAAATGTATGCCAGTCGTCATTATATAATATAACACGACTCAACAACTTCACATCTTGTTCGGTGTCGACTAATTCTTCGTACTTACCCGATTCTTCTCTTTTTATTTCCATGAAGTAAAAATATGAAAACTATGGTATAGTTGAAAGTGAGATTTGCATTGTAAAATTTGCAAACTGCAAGGGACAACTTGAAAAGTTGTCCTACATTTAACTTTGTAGGGCAAGATTCCATCTTGACCCATTGCTATTCTTGAGTAAAAAAGTTTATATATGAATAAACCATTCGCACAAACTTTAATCACAGTATCGACATGCATGTCGATCTACATTTGCGTTGTAGGTCAAGATTCCATCTTGACCACCGACATTCTTCGATAAAAAAGGTAGCTATTAGTACTCACACTGAATCCGTTTTTTTATAAATAATATTTACAATATTGGAATCCAATTCCATAATTGTAAAGTTGAGTTGACAGGGTGTACGCGTTCTGCACGACAGAGCGGGGTAATCGTGAAATTATTTTATAAATTATTTACAACTTTTTCCATTAGTGAGTTGTATTTCACTTCATCAATATATACTATTTCACAGGGTGAACATGAGATTATTTTATAAATCATGCACAATTACTTTGTTGATATCATTATTGTTGAAATTAACCGATTACTGAAGTTTGGAAAATTTGAAGATTAGAAAATTGAGTATTAAAAACAAAATTTAGCAGCATTCATTTCCAATTGAAGTAAAAAGACTTAGAGACTTCGGAACACAGAGAAAAGAAGATATTAGTATGACCATTTTTTCGGCTGCAGCGACATATTAACCAGTTTGCCGATTATATTATTATATGTTTCAAAAAGTGGATTGTTTTTCACTTCATCAATGTATACTATTTCACAGGGTGAACATCCAATTCACTATGTATTCTAATTTTCATCTCTCAGTCACTCCCCCTCTAATTCTCTCAGTCTCAAAATATCAGAATCCTTTTTCCTTTCCATAATTTTCACTCCATTTTTTACAACACTAAATTTCCTAGCTTTCGAATTTCCTAACTTCTAAATTTCCCAGCTTCCGGATTTCCCAGCTTCTAAATTTCCCAGCTCCCGATTTTCCTAACTTCCAAATTTCCTCTATTCCTATCCCCCACAGCCTTCCGGTTAAACTGAACCTTCTATCTTTATCGCAGATTTCGCTGACTTCCGCAGAGCCGTT
>Ga0351877_1155_pt1 | contig 16149 bp, 11 predicted proteins | sample BONcelFGM3001D13_FD_206775 | JGI IMG/M metagenome (GOLD analysis project Ga0351877, IMG submission 206775) | Enriched cells from coal bed in the Powder River Basin, Montana, United States - BONCAT cells FGM rep3 HSBNCT.FGM.300.1.D13 ...
TTCCCAAAATGATAGAAAAAATAATCCATCCAATTAAATCATCTACCATTGCAGAAGCAATAATAACGGTTCCAATTTCAGTTTTAAGAAGATTAAGATCCATCAAAGTTTTTGCGACGACCGGTAGTGCGGTAATTGATAAAGCGACACCAATGAATAATGCAAAAACCAACTTCTGACTATGGTCAGCTATTCCGAGAAGATCAGGGAAAAAATAACCCATCGAAAATCCAATAAAAAATGGAAACACCAATCCCATTAAACTTGTAGAAATAGCTGTACGACTCTGCTTTAGTACGACACTTAAATCAACTTCCAAACCGGAAACAAGTAACAACATAACAACGGCAATAGTTGTTAAACCTTCAAATGCGATTCCAACATTTTCAGATTGCCTAAACAAATTTTGAAATACTTCCGGCCAAAATAGGCCCAAAAGAGTGGGTCCGAGAATAATTCCGGCGAGAATTTCGCCAACAATTATTGGTTGCTTTACAGAACGTGCTAATTCACCAAATATCCTGGCAAATAGCAGCATTACGCTTATTCCTATAAGAAAAAATGTTATGTCGGCAACAGACATTTTCATTATGATTTATCTTCGTTTGAAAGTTTAATAAGTAATAAAGAGCATGGTAATTCTTTTACAATAAATTCTAAATCATGTTGGAACAATCTGTCAACGAATTTTAATGAATGTTTTGGTGCAAGATGTACAAAAATATCTCCGCCGTTTTCGCGTATATATTTATTTGCTTCCCAACCTTCTTTGCCGTATAAACAAACTGTTTCTACACTAATATTTTTTAATTGAAGTTCTTTGACATATAGCTTTGTTTTTTCTTCTTCTTCTTTTTGAATTTCCAGCCGGACTTTTTCTGTCCCTTGTGCAGAACCTGTTTCATATACGGTTGATGCGAGTCCGAGAACCTTAAACTCACGTATTAGAACAAATTCTTTTGCGTTTTCGAGAAGTGCAAATTGGTATGCAAGTTGAATCATCTTTTCGTTTTCAGAAGAAAAGTCAACCGATACACAAAATTTATTAAACTTGCTCAATCCGCCAGGTCTAATTGTATGTATTAAAAGACTGCAAGGAGCTTTTCGCATAAGTTTTCTTGCTACTGAACCGATGTAGTAATTTATCATCGTCTCTTTTTCTAAAGCACCTGCAATTAAGAGATTTAGTGAATGCTCTTTTGCTTTTTTAATTATGGCTTTAGCTGGATCACCGCTTCCCCAATCCAATTGAAATGAATTTGGGGCAAGTCCGGAATCAGAAATTAATTGAAGAAGAGATGTTTCTTTTTCATCAGTCTTCTCACCAATATGGAACAAAAATAATTCAGAATTAAAAAGCTGTTGAAGGCGTTTAGCCTCTAAGAGCAAAGCTTTTCCTGTAGGGGAAAAGGTAATTGCGAGACCGATTTTTTTGAATGGAAATTCCATATTTAGGTTATAGTTGTTAAAAAAAAATTAGTTACTTTGAAGAAAATTAAATAGAACGGAATTAAGATATAAAACAAAATATTTACTTAATAGAAAATTCGTTGTTTGCAGAAGACTTTTCAATCCGGAGTGAACATTGTTCCTCTTCCTAAAATATAGTTGGGGTCGAGTATTTTTTTGATTTCGCGCATTTTATTCACACCTTCAACTCCAAACATCATTAAGAGATAATCAGTTTTGATTTTCCCGATTCCATGCTCTGCGGAGACAGTTCCTTTTAGTTCAACAGCTTTTTCACAGATATTCTTATACAAACTTTTCCCATGTAAAAACTCATCGTCTGATTTTGGAAGCATGTTTAAGTGGATATGCGAATTTCCGAAATGTCCGTAGCAAACAGAATCAATCCCGCTCTCAGCAACCAAACTCTGGCAGTAAAAATAAAAATCTGAAAACACATCATCGGGAACAGCTACGTCAGTACCAAGTTTACGGAAATTATTTCGGGAAATATATTCATTCACTTTGTATGAAATCGCATGACGGAATTCTTTAATTCTCATTTTATCAACTTCTTGCATTGCCACCCAAATATTATCAGACTTACCGTTGCATTGTTCAATAAGATTAAACCATTCTTCTGTGAGTGCATCTTCATTATCGCTTGTTATTTCTTGCTCAAACCAGACTGCACAACTTGCACTATTATCAATTTCATTGAAATCATCCTTAAGAAATTGTAATGCTTTTCTATCAAAAAATTCTAATGCGCGGGCTGAAAAGTTATTTTCATTAAGCCTTGATAATTCTCGGCTTTTTGAAACAAAGTTTATTCCATCCTCTTCCTTTTCAAAAAACACAACACATGATAAAGTGTTAATAGGGGAGGGAAGCACTTTTAATTTGGCTTTTGTAATTATACCAAGCGTTCCTTCAGATCCAATAAATAAATCAATTGCATCCATGTTTTCTTTAATAAAATAACCGGAAGCATTTTTTGTTTTAGGCATCTCAATATTAGGTATTACAACATCTATACTTTTTTTCTCTTTTGTAAGAAGTGTAAGTTTATTGTTGACTGAAAAACATTTGCCTCTTTCTAATTCTATTTCATCCCCTGTAGGAAGAATAATAGTTAAAGATAAAACATAATCGCGTGTGGGACCATATTTGAATGTTTTAGCACCTGAGGCATTTGTTGCACCGATAAAACAGTTTTGCTCGGTTGGATCGGGGGGATAAAGTAAATTTTGCTCTTTTAGTTTTTCAAGCATTGTTGAAAGAATAACACCTGTTTCAACAATAATAAAATTCTCTTCTCGATTAATTTCAATTATTTGATTCAGTTTTTCGGTTGATATAACAATACCGCTATCGGGTACCCGCGCTCCTGTTAACCCGGTTCCGTTTCCGGCAACAGTAACCGGAATTTTGTTGGTGTTAGCTTCTTTAATTATCGAAATTATTTCATCTTCACTCTCGGGAAAATAAACGACATCACAATTCCCTTTATAATTTGAAGCATCAACTAAAAATGATTCTATTTCATCCTGATTTGTTTTTTTTATCATCGCAAAATTATTCTAAAAAAATTAATATCTTTTTCTTCACTAAGATCAAAAATAGGAAAATCATTTAAATATTATTTCGTAATTTTGAACAAATTATTAAAATATAATCAAGAGGAAAACATGACAGCCAATTTAGATATGATTAAAAAAGTCTATGCTGAATTTCAGGGCAAAGTTGATCACGCCAGAAAACTACTTGGCAGACCACTAACATATACTGAAAAAATATTATACACACATCTCTGTGAATTACCTTCAAAAGTATTACAACGCGGTAAAGATTATGCAGATTTGGCGCCGGACAGAGTGGCAATGCAAGACGCAACAGCACAAATGGCATTGCTGCAATTTATGTCTGCCGGAAGAAAGTCAACAGCCGTTCCGTCAACCGTCCATTGTGATCACCTGATTCAGGCGCAAGTTGGAGCAACTGAAGACTTACTTCGAGCAAATAATGAAAATAAAGAGGTATATGATTTTCTTGAAAGCGTTAGTCAAAAATATGGAATAGGTTTTTGGAAACCCGGAGCAGGAATTATCCATCAAGTAGTTTTAGAAAATTACGCTTTCCCGGGTGGAATGATGATTGGTACAGATTCTCATACTCCTAATGCCGGTGGACTCGGAATGATCGCGATAGGTGTTGGAGGTGCGGATGCCGTAGATGTTATGGCAGGGATGCCGTGGGAATTAAAATGGCCTAAACTTATCGGTGTTCATTTAACAGGAAAACTATCAGGTTGGGCTTCTGCAAAAGATGTAATTTTAAAAGTTGCCGGACTCCTTACCGTTAAAGGTGGAACCGGAGCAATTGTACAATATTTTGGTGAAGGGGCAACTTCTCTTTCATGTACAGGTAAGGGAACAATTTGTAATATGGGAGCTGAAATCGGTGCTACCACGTCGGTTTTCCCATTTGATGAGAGTATGGTCAGATACTTAAAATCAACTTCAAGAGAAGATCTTGCTGAACTTGCTTCTTCAATGAAAGATGTTTTAACAGATGATCCTGAAGTTTATACAGATTATGAAAAATATTTCGATCAGATTATCGAGATAAATTTAAGTGAACTCGAACCAATGCTTAATGGTCCATTTACTCCCGACCTTGCCTGGCCAATTTCCAAAATGAAAGAAGCAGTAATTGAAAAAGGCTATCCTGATCAAATCGGTGTTGCCTTAATCGGAAGCTGCACAAATTCAAGTTATGAAGATATAGACCGTTCTGCAAGCATAGCAAAACAAGCTCTTGCTAAAGGTTTAAAGTCGAAAGCTCAGTTCACTATTACTCCGGGATCAGAGCAAGTGCGCGCTACGATAGAGCGTGATGGACAACTTCAAACATTAGAGGAACTCGGTGGAATTATTCTTGCGAATGCGTGTGGACCTTGCATCGGTATGTGGAAACGAATGGATATGCCCACTGAAAAGAATACAATAGTTACATCATTTAATAGAAATTTTGCTAAGCGTAACGATGGTAATCCGAATACATTGGCGTTTGTTGCAAGTCCGGAAATTACAACAGCACTTGCAATTGCAGGTAGTTTATCGTTTAATCCACTAACAGATGAGCTTGTAAATGATGCCGGTGAAAAAGTAAAACTTGAACCTCCAACCGGTGATGAACTCCCTGCACGCGGTTTTGATGCAGGCGAAAATGGTTTTGTTGCTCCAGCAGAAGATGGTTCAACGGTTGATGTTAAAGTTGATTCTAAGAGTGACCGTTTACAATTACTTCAACCTTTTTCTCCATGGGATGGAAAAGATATAGAAGATGTAACGGTGCTTCTCAAAGCGAAAGGGAAATGTACAACTGATCATATTTCTATGGCAGGACCATGGTTAAAATATAGAGGTCATCTTGATAATATTTCAAACAATATGTTTATTGGTGCTACTAATGCATTTTCAGGTGATACGGGAAAAGTTAAAAATATTTATTCGGGAGAAACCAAATCAGTTCCGGAAGTTGCTCGTGAATATAAAGCCGAGAATATCGGTTGGGTTGTCATCGGTGATGAAAACTATGGAGAAGGTTCAAGCAGAGAGCATGCTGCATTAGAACCACGTTTTCTTGGTGGTCGCGCAATAATTGTAAAAAGTTTTGCCCGCATCCATGAAACTAATCTAAAGAAACAGGGGATGCTTCCGCTTACTTTTGCTAATCCATCTGATTATGATTTAATTTGTGAAGATGATAAAGTTAGTATTAAAGGATTAACTGAGTTTCAAGTTGGTAAACCTTTCACTCTGATAATAAAACATAGTGATGGGACAATAGATGAGATTTTGTTGAATCATACATTCAATGAAAGACAATTTGAATGGTTTAAATCTGGAAGTGCTTTGAATATGATAGCTAAAGGGTAGTTGGTTTTCTTATCAACTGTTTCAGCGGAGTTCTATTGGTCAAGATGAAATCTTGACCAACAGGGAATTTTGATGTTTCACTTTCTTTTACTTAAAATGCAAAACCCGATTTGTAATTAAATCGGGTTTGTGTTTTATTCTAATAGTTCAGTTGATGGAAGTTTTCTGTAAAATTTCTCCGTTAATCCCAATAACTACTACATTAACCGGGACATCTCTTTCAGAAAAATTAAGTGCTTGTCTAACAAGTTGAATTAATCCGCTACAGCAAGGGACTTGCATAATTGCGACTGTTATTGATTTCACTTCAGACTTATTTATCATGGTGATAATCTTATCGAGATATACTTGCTTGTTTGTATCAAGTTTTGGACATGCGATAGCAAGACTTTTCCCTTTAATAAAATCGTTATGGAAATTACCATAAGAGAATGCAGCGCAATCGGCGGCAATAAGTAAATCACTTTTTCGATAATAGGGAGCTTCAGGTGAAACAAGATGCAGTTGAATAGGCCAATGATTTAACTGTGATGAAACATCATGTTCAACTGAACTCTCATTATTAGTTTCAAATGAGACAGATTGTGAACCCGGACATGAATGATGAGGTTTGCTGTTGCTTGATAAAATATTTTCATCAAGTGGATTGGGGATTCCATTTTCTTTCAGAAACAATAAAGCTTCTTCTGCGTATTGAGTTTCGCCATGTGCTATCAAGTGCTTGATGTGCGCATTAATGGTTTCTTTCCCTCCTTTGATAATGTATTCCATTACTTTGAGTTCATTGTAAGGTTCGGCTTCTCGTTCGATTACCGAGATTGCATTAGTCGGACATGTTCCAAGACATGCACCAAGTCCATCGCAAAAAAGATCACTTATTAATCGTGCTTTACCATTAATTATTTGCAATGCCCCTTCAGCACAAGATGGAACACAATCACCGCACCCGTTACATTTATCTTCATCTATTGTAATTATTTTTCTTATCATCTTCTGCTCAATTATAATAATCGGATTAAATCATCTGATTAAAAATAAGCAGAATAAAGTTAATTTTCAAATTTATTATACTGAATGGATTTCATTTATTTCTTAAATTGTTATTGTAAACTCAATCAAAAAAAGTAACGGCGAAGATGAAAAAGATATTAATATTTTTACTTATTATCACACAAGGGGTATTGTTATCTCAAGTGAAAGTTACATTCGAGATAACAGCAAAAAATCTTTCTGATGATGAAAAAATTTATATCTCCGGTAATCATGAATCAATTGGAAATTGGAATCCAAAAGCTGTATCACTTGAATTGAATAAGAAAAATATTTGGACGAAAAAAATTTCATTTCCGAAAGGAATAAAAGTCGAATTTAAATTCACTAAAGGAAGTTGGGAAACTGAATCTCAAATAGAACCTGGTATTAATCCGGATAATTATTCATTTGTAACGAATAGAGATACAATCATTTCGATCAGTATCAATTACTGGCGTGATCAAAATCCGCCAAAAGTATTTGGGCAAATAACAGGTAAGGTTGAATATTTGACTAATATTGAGGGAAAGGGAATCTTGCCTCGTGATGTTATAATATGGTTTCCGCCAAGTTATGATGAGAGTACTTCAAGAAGATATCCGGTATTATACATGCACGATGGACAAAATATTATTGACCCGGCAACATCAGCATTTGGAATCGATTGGCAAGTTGATGAGACATCCGACAGTCTCATCAAAGAAAATTTAATGAATGAAATTATTGTTGTGGGAATATATAACACGACACAACGTAGAAGCGACTACGGGCACAGCGACACAGGTTATGCCTATATGCGTTGGGTAGTAAATGAATTAAAACCACTAATTGATAAAACTTACCGAACAAAACCTGATCGCGAAAACACCGTTGTTGCCGGATCATCAATGGGGGGATTAATATCGTTTATGATGCTTTGGGAATACTCCGACATCTTTTCTAAAGCGGCTTGTTTTTCGCCCGCATTTAAAGTTGATCGGTTTGACTTTGTTAAGAATGTTCGAAACTTCGACGGAAAAAAGAAAATTATTAAGCTATACATTGACAATGGAGGTATAGGTCTGGAAACCCGACTTCAGCCCGGGATTGATGAAATGGTTCAATCTCTTGTTATAAAAGGTTACGAACTTGACAAGGATATTTTTTATTTTATAGATAAAGATGCGGAACATAACGAACCAGCATGGGCTAATAGAATGCATAAACCTTTGTTGAACGAAACCGCGTAGCGGTAGCATGTAGTTCTTTGACATTTTGAAGGAGCTTAAAAATGAATTTACGTTTTTAGTTCTAAAAGGATAAGTTTCCCATAACAATAAAAAAGAAAGGATCGTTGTTATGGGCGTACTCAAAGACAAAATGGTAATGAAAATGGAGTTGAAAAACTTCAGTAAGCGAACAATGGAAGTCTATCTCTTCCAGATGAAGAAACTTGTAAGGTATTACGGGAAGTCACCTGATTTGTTGGGAGAAGCGGAAGTAGAAAAATATCTGCACTCGTTTTATGAGAACAAAAAAAGCACAAGCGGATTGGTACAGGCCTACAGTTCATTAAAATTCTTTTACAAGGAAGTACTCGGAAAAGGTGAAGTAGTTGGGAAAATCTTAAGACCAAAAATAGAGAGAAAAATACCTGTTGTCTTATCTTTAGCAGAAGTTAAACGGGTGATAGAGAATGTAAAAAGTTATAAATCACAGACTGTATTAATGACAATTTATTCAGCCGGATTAAGACTAAGTGAAGCGTTAAGCCTAAAGATAAAAGACATAGACAGCAGCAGAATGACAATCCGTGTAGAGCAAGGAAAAGGGAGAAAAGATCGTTATACCCTCCTCTCGAAAGTACTACTTGAAAGATTGAGAGAATATTACAAAACCTACCATCCCAAGGAATATCTCTTTGCGGGAAAGGATGGGAAACCGATTAATGACTCTACGATACAAAGAGCATTTAACGAATCAAAAAAAAAGCGGGAATCACCAAAGACGCTACAGTTCACACTCTCCGGCATAGCTTTGCAACTCATCTATTAGAAAATGGCTGCGATATATTTACAATCCAGTCATTGCTGGGTCATTCGAGTATCAACTCAACAAAAGTTTATCTCCACATACAAAACTCCTTAAAGAGTAAAATAGAAAATCCGTTAGACTGCTTAATGAGCCGGAACAATGGAGACTAACGGCGAAAATGGTATAGCAAAAAGAATTGAGATAGCAGATATATTCAGAAAACATGGTAGTGCATTTAGAGAAAAATATCGTCTTCCTTTACATTACATAAAAGTAATGAACTTAATAAGTATCTGCAGAACCTCAGCCATGGGAGGTCATATTGAAAAGTGTGATGAGTGCGGGTATCAAAGGAATGCTTATAACTCGTGCCGTAACCGACACTGTCCGAAATGCCAATATGCAACAAAAGAAAAATGGATTGAACAAAGGAAAAGCGAGTTATTGCCGATACCGTATTATCATATCGTCTTTACAATACCAGCAGAGTTGAATAACATAACGCTGATAAACAAAAAAGAGCTTTATTCTATTCTTTTCAAATCAGCGAGTGAAACACTATTGGTATTAGGAAGAGACTCGAAGCATCTTGGAGCAGAGATAGGGATAATTGCAGTGCTTCACACATGGGGACAAAACCTCATGAATCACCCTCATCTGCATTGCATAGTAACTGGCGGAGGACTAAGTAGAGACAAGTGCAAATGGGTGAAAGCTAAAAAGGCAAAGCACAAAAACTTCTTTATTCATGTAAATGTACTCTCTGATTTATTCAAGAAGAAGTTCTTATACTATTTTAAGAAAGCGCAGAAGAACAAAGAGTTGAAGTTTACCGGGAAAATATCGGAGTTAAATGAGCCTACCCCGAAGGGACAAGAAGTTTTTCAGAGAATGCTCAATAGTTTATACGCAAAGAAATGGATAACGTATTGTAAGCGACCATTCGGTGGGGCGGAGAAAGTAGTTGAATATCTCGGCAGATATACTCATAAAGTAGCCATCTCCAATAACAGAATAACGAGAATGGAGAATAATAAAGTTGTCTTTGAGTGGAAAGATTATCGGGACAATAACAGACGAAAAGAAATGGAGCTGCCGGCGGTAGAATTTATAAGGCGATTTATGTTACACATATTACCGGAAAACTTTTATAAGATAAGGTATTACGGTTTGTTGGGCAGCAGGAACAAAAAGAAAAACATAACGAAGTGCCGTGAGCTAATACTTGTCCCTTCGGAAGGAGTTGTGAAGAATAAGGAACTGAAAAAAGCAGAAATCGCAGAGACCTTGTTCGACAAAGAAATCCTTATTAACTATGATCTATGTCCAAATTGCAGAGCCGGAACAATGCGCTTTCTGAGAATTAACATCAGAGCTGCTTAGATGATGACAACCGGTTAAATATAAAATGAGTACAAAAAGAGATGCGATATAAATCGCAAAGCATGAGTGTGTCAAGTAATTGACTTTTAAGTTCCGACAAAATGAAAATTTAGCTGAGGAATTAGTTTTTTTTAATCAAAACTGTAAGAACATGAAAAGAAATGAAAATCAGTAATACAAATGTTCACAGATGAAGAGAGAGAAACCGAATTAAATACCCATAGGTTACACAGAGTGGTTTCGCACAACACTATTTTATCTGCAAATGAGCCGTTAGATTTTACATCGATCAGCTTTCTCTTTTTTTGCTCATTTACAGATAAAATACTTAATAGTTATGGTTCTTCGGTAAAGAAAATAAAAACAAATAGTATTACATGTTTTTACTTGGTGTCATTGTGACTTTGTGGCAAAATAAATTCCGACCTATTGGGGACACAAAGTCACAAAGAGAATTTCAACTTACGACTTCTTGGGTCTATAAATATGAGGACTATGCCCAAGAAAAACTTCAGCCGCTTCCATCACTGTTTCAGATAAGGTCGGGTGTGGATGAATAGTTAACGAAAGATCCGTAACATTTGCTCCCATCTCAATTGCAAGAACACCTTCGGCAATTAATTCACCGGCGCCCGGTCCGCAAATTCCAACACCAAGTATTTGTTGAGTATCAGGATCAACAATAAGTTTTGTTACACCATCTGAGCGGTCCAAAGTTGTTGCACGTCCAGAAACTATCCATGGGAATTTTGCAACTTCATGTTTAATCCCTTTTTCGCGCGCTTGAGTTTCGGTTAATCCTGCCCAGGCAATTTCAGGATCGGTAAACACAACTGCAGGAATAGCTTTAGGTTCAAAGGCGACTTTATGTCCCGCAATATGTTCAACAGCCACGCGGGCTTCGTGTGATGCTTTATGCGCAAGCATTGGTTCACCGGCAATGTCGCCTATTGCATAGATATTCGGATCAGTGGTTTCAAGCTGTTGATTAACAACAATCCAACCTCGTTGATTTACTTCAACTTTTGTATTCTCTAATCCTAAACCTTTTGTTTCCGGTCTTCTTCCGATTGACATTAAAACATAATCGTATTCTATTTCTTCAACTTTGCCATCTTTCGATTCAATTGAAACAGTTAAACCGTTACCGGATTCTTTAATTCCTGTCACTTTTGAACTCAACATGATTTTATCGAAAGAAGCAGTTAAACGTTTTGATAAATACATGACCATATCACGGTCTGCGCCGGGTAAAAGTCCTGTAGTCATTTCAACAACGGAGACTTTTGTGCCAAGTGCGGAATAAACCGAACCAAGTTCAAGACCGATATAACCACCACCGATAACTAACATTGTTTTAGGAATCTCCGGAAGTTCCAATGCACTTGTGGAGTTCAACATTCGTTTACTATCAATTTCAAGTGATGGGATAGAAGTTATTATCGAACCGATTGCTATGATTGCCTTATCATAAGAAACATTCTCTACGGTACCATCATTCTTATCGACTTTGACATTTGAAGAATCTATAAAACTTGCACGTCCGGAGATGTAATTTACTTTTCTCTGTTTGACAAGAGTACTAAGTCCGGTTGCCTGTTTTGTTATAACTTTATTCTTGAAGGCTCTAATTTTTTCAATGTCGATTTTGGGGTCACCGAATTCAATTCCCCAATTAGATGCTTCCTTTGCTTCGTTAATCAACTTTGCAATGTGTAATAATGCTTTAGAAGGAATGCAACCTCTATTCAAACAAACACCACCAAGATTTTTATCTGCATCAATTAAAGTAACGGACATTCCCATATCAGCTGCGATAAAAGCCGCTGCATAACCACCCGGTCCGCCGCCTATAACTACTAAATTTATTTTTTTATCCATTTTATTTCTTTACTAAAATTTAAATTCTGAAAATAATTTTACAATAAGAATCGATAAGGATTTTCGAGAGCTTCAACTATCCATCTTAGAAATCGGATTGCATCGGCTCCATCAATAATTCTATGATCGTATGATAATGAAAGAGGAAGCATCAATCTTGGAATGAATTGCCCATCTTTATAAACAGGTTCAAACGATCCGCGTGAAACACCAAGTATTGCAACTTCAGGAGAGTTAACTATCGGAGTAAAATATGTTCCACCGATTCCGCCAAGATTAGAAATTGTAAAGCAACCTCCTTGCAAATCTTCGAGACCGATTTTTCTTCTTCGGGCTTTATCTGCAAGCTCATTCATATCTTTAGATAATTGAAAGATGTTTTTATCTTTAACATTTTTTACAACCGGAACTATAAGTCCGTTTTCGGTATCAACTGCAACTCCGATATTAACAAAATTTTTATAAATTATTTCTTTGCGTTCCATATCAATACTTGAATTGAACTGAGGGAACTCTGTTAATGCCTCTGAAATTATTCGTAAGAGGAATGAGGTTACGGTTAATTTAGTCCCTTCTTTTTCTGCTGAAGAAGTAAGTCCCTTTCGAACTTTTTCAAGATCGGTAATATCAGCTTTATCAAATTGTGTTACATGAGGAATTGTTGCCCATGCAAAACTTAAATGGTCGGCGGTTTTTGAACGAATATTAGACATCAGTTTACGTTCAACATTTCCGAATTTAGAAAAGTCAGGTAGACTCTCGGTTTTAATTCCGATGGAAGAACCGGAAAAAGAACTTCTGTTTTCGTTTAATCTTTTTACATAAGCCTTCACATCATCTAATGAAATTCTTCCATTTATACCTGAACCGGGAATCCCATTTATATCAACCCCAAGCTCACGCGCTAATCTTCTTACTGATGGGGCTGCCGGTGCTGAATGAGGCAAGATTGCAGGTTGTGTATCTATTAATCCTGCGCGCTGTAAAACGGGATTTACTTTTGCAACTTCAACTTTTGCGGGTGTTTCTACAATTGGAGTTTTTGAAACTTCAACTATTTCCTCTTGTGGGATTTGATCATGTGTAGCAGCAACCTCCGAGGATAAAACGCTTTCAACACGAAGAGCGACTTGTCCAACTTTAGCTTTATCACCTTCTTTAATAAATACTTCAAGAACTTTTCCGCTTACTGTTGATGGTACTTCTATTGTTGCCTTATCAGTTTCAATTTCTAAAACACCATCTTCTTTTTGAATTACATCACCAACTTTAACCAATACTTTTAAAATATCGGCTGACTGAATATTTTCACCAAGGTCGGGAATTATAAATTCAACAATTCCTCCGAATTCTTGTTTTACCGGGGCTGCAGAAGGGGGTTCTGCTTTCGATTCAATTTTAGTTTCAACTGAAGTGACGGTTTTCGTTTCAACTTGTGTTGGTTTTTCTGTTACCTGAGATTCTTCAACACGAAGAATTACTTGTCCTACTTTTACTTTATCACCTTCTTTAATAAATAAATCTTTAATAAGACCTTCAACGTTAGAAGGGACTTCAATTGTTGCCTTATCGGTTTCTATTTCTAAAACGGGTTGTTCTTGTTTAAGATAATCACCTTGTTTTACAAGGATGTTCAGCACAGAGGCTGATTCAATATTTTCTCCCAATTCGGGGAGTATAAATTCTTTCATTTTTCTACCTAAAAATTTCTATTCTTCATAATTATCAAATTAGATTATTCATTTTCTATGCAGTCATAGGATTTAATTTAGCCGGATCTATATTTAATTCTTTCATTGCTTTTTCAACTTGATTCATTTTAATTTTACCATCTTGTGCTAAAGCGTATAGTGTACCGAGTACAATATATCGAGCATCGATTTCAAAGAAATTACGCAACTCGGGACGAGCTTCGCTTCTGCCGAAACCGTCTGTTCCGAGTGATACAATTCTTTTCGGCAACCATTTTGAAATTGAATCTGGCAACGCTTTTACATAATCAGATGAAGCTACAATTACTCCTTCATTATCTTTGAAGCATTCAGTTACGTAAGGTGTCTTTGGAGTTTCAGCCGGATTTAAGAAGTTATATCTTTCAACTTCAAGTGCATCACGGCGAAGTTCTTTATAACTTGTAACACTCCAAACATCAGCGGATACTTTGTAATTATCTTCAAGTAATTTTTGTGCTTTAAGAACTTCATTTAAAATTGTTCCGCTTCCTAATAAATTCGCTTTCAGTTTATGCTGTTTAGAAGAATGTTTTAATCTATACATTCCTTTTAAAATTCCTTCTTTTGCCCCTTCAGGCATTTCGGGCATAGGATAGTTTTCATTCATCACTGTCAGATAATAAAAAACACTCTCCTGTTCTTCATACATTCTTCTGATGCCTTCACGAATAATAACAGCAAGTTCATAAGCATAAGCCGGATCGTATGTAACCAAATTTGGAACTGGATAGGCTAAAAGATGACTATGTCCATCTTGATGCTGCAAACCTTCACCATTAAGAGTTGTGCGCCCTGCAGTTCCACCGACTAAAAATCCTTTTGTGCGCATATCTGCTGCTGCCCAAATAAAATCGCCTATTCTTTGTAATCCAAACATCGAATAATAGATAAAGAATGGAATGGTATTAATTCCGTGAGTTGCATAAGCTGTTCCGGCAGCAATGAATGAAGCTATTGAACCAGCTTCAGTTATTCCTTCTTCTAATATTTGTCCGTTTTGTGCTTCTTTGTAAAAAAGAAGACTATCTTTATCAACAGGTTCATAAAGCTGTCCGACATGAGAATAAATTCCAACTTGTCTGAATAACGCTTCCATACCGAAAGTACGTGCTTCATCAGGGACAATCGGAACAATCAATTTGCCGATTTCTTTATCGCGTAAAAGCTTTGCTAATATTCTGACAAATACCATTGTTGTAGAGACATCACGCCCGTCTGTTCCTTTATAGAATTCTTCAAAGATTTCTCCGGGAGGAGTTTTAATCGGGCGAACATCCGTTTTTCTATAAGGAACAGGTCCACCAAGTTTTTCTCTTCTTTCACGAAGATATTTCATTTCCGGACTATCATCGGAAGGTTTATAAAATGGAGCCTTTGAAACATCTTCGTCGGAAATTGGAATTCCGAAACGGGTTCTAAATTCTTTTAACTCTTCTTCATTTAATTTTTTTTGCTGATGGGTTATATTTTTGCCTTCGCCCGCTTCTCCGAGTCCGTAACCTTTAATTGTTTTTGCAAGAATTACAGTAGGCTGTCCTTTATGCTCAACAGCTGCTTTGAAAGCTGCGTAAACTTTCTCGGGATCGTGACCGCCTCTTTTCATTTTTCTTAATTGTTCATCAGAAAGATGACTAACCATTTCGAGAAGTTCGGGATCTTTTCCGAAGAAATCGTGACGGAGGTAGGCACCCGATTCAACTGAATATTTTTGATATTGTCCGTCAACAATTTCACCCATTCTTTTAACAAGTTTACCGTTAATATCTTTTGCGATAATTGGATCCCAATCGCTTCCCCATAAAACTTTAATTACATTCCAACCCGCACCACGGAAAGCGGCTTCAAGCTCCTGTACAATTTTTCCGTTACCTCGAACAGGTCCGTCAAGTCGCTGCAAGTTACAATTGATAACAAAAACGAGATTATCAAGTTTTTCTCGAGAAGCAAGATTAATTGCACCAAGAGCTTCAGGTTCATCAGTTTCACCATCTCCAAGAAAAGCCCAAACTCTTCCGGTATTTTTCTTTAATCCTCTATCTTCAAGATAGCGGTTAAAGCGTGCTTGATAAATTGCATTGATTGGTCCTAATCCCATTGAAACAGTTGGGAACTCCCAAAAATTCGGCATAAGCCATGGATGCGGGTATGACGATAATCCACCCCCCGGTTTTAATTCTCTTCTGAAATTTTCAAGTTGTTCATTAGATAATCTTCCTTCGAGAAAAGCGCGTGCATAAACACCGGGAGAAGCATGCCCTTGAAAGAAAATTTGATCTCCTTCATAATCTTCCCCTTTACCTTTGAAGAAATGATTAAAAGCAATTTCGTAAATAGTTGCTGCAGAAGCATAAGTTGAAATATGCCCGCCAACACCGGAATCACCTTTATTAGCACGAACAACCATAGCCATTGCATTCCAGCGGATTAAACTTTTTATTCGTCGTTCAATTTCTCTATCTCCGGGGAATGGAGGTTGTTTTTCACGCGGGATTGAATTTATATATGGTGTATTTGCAGTGAATGGAATTTCCACTCCCGCTTTTTGAGCTCTTATTTGAAGTTGTTGAAGGATTTCGATAACACGTTTAGGTCCTCCGTTTTGTAACACATAATCAAGCGAGTACATCCACTCTTTATTTTCTATCTCTTCTACTGAAAGTGAATTCATTCTATCATCAGACATTATTCTATCCTTATTCATTGTTTTATTTTAT
>Ga0351877_1157_pt1 | contig 15726 bp, 10 predicted proteins | sample BONcelFGM3001D13_FD_206775 | JGI IMG/M metagenome (GOLD analysis project Ga0351877, IMG submission 206775) | Enriched cells from coal bed in the Powder River Basin, Montana, United States - BONCAT cells FGM rep3 HSBNCT.FGM.300.1.D13 ...
TCTTCCGGGCACAGCGCCACGTACCGTTTGAGGATCGGGAAAAGGTCGCGACTGATGGCTTTTCGAGCCAGCAGAGAGTGGATCATCTTTGACATGGCGACAGTATCTGTGGGGTTTTGCGCCAGTTTCAGGCATTTTTCCACGGCATGCAGGTTGCCGGTTTGCGCCCGGGAAATGACCACATCGGTCAATGTTCGCTGGTGGTTGGGATTTCCCGGCCGATAGGTCAGCAGGATATCCGCATACCGCTCCGCTTTCTTCATTTCGCCACACTTCTGGGCACAGCGGGCCAAATGTTCGAAGAGAACCACGGATTCGGAGGTTTCAGAAAACATGCCGATCCGGCGTTCCAGCAGCTGAAGGGCCAACCTGGGCCGAATGCTCTCCACCAGGGACATTCTGGTCCAGAAGGTGCGCTGCCACAGAGTGATAACGAACCACATGATGATCCGGGTCAACAGATAGAGGAGAAAGAAGGCGGCCGGCAGGATGCGCCAGCGATGACGCCAGACGAATAACGCCCGGCCGGGCATCACCAGCATGTCATGAACGGGATGAAACCGCTGGGCCCGGAGAAACCAGTATTCGGCCACCAGGAAATCATTGTCCCGCAAAGCCCGATCCAGATGGAAAAAGGCCACCCAGAAACTCTCGGGGACAATCAGCAGCGTATCGCCCGCCCATTGCCGGAGTTCGGCTTTTTTCAAATGGCCGGTGAAGTATCCGCTCATAAGTTTGATTTCCGCCAGTCTTCCGGTCCAGCCGGGAGCATCCCAAAGCTCGGGATTCCGGTCCAGGAAAGCCAATGCTTCGGGGTACAGTTTGCTTCGGAACAGGCTTTCCACTTGATGGACCAGGGATTCGGGAGCGGGCTGGGACCGCCGCACCTGGAGATCCAGAGCGGCCAAAGCCGCTTTTTCGGCGGACGTTGCCAGGCCCCAGAAGACCAACCGGCGCAGGCCAAGCAAGTGTTCATGGGCATTTCCCGGCTCCCGGGAAGTCGGCAGGCGAGTGCGAAAATCCGCCGAAACGCGCTGGATTGCCTCCTGGAGAATCAAGGATCCGGAGTGCGTGTCCAGGACATCAAAATACGGCTGTCGCAGGAGATCGGCCATTTCCGTGCGGGGATACGCTTTCAGGAAGCGCTTCCGGGCTTCTTCAAATTGGGGAAAATCCTTCTGCGAGAAAATCCAGCCGAGGGCCAGGAAATCTTCCTCCTGAATCTTCATCGCCCGGATCCGAGCCTGAAACAGCCGGACGGGTTCCGCCACCGGACCGGTCAAATCCAGCCATTCGGCGTGCTTTGAAGCCCGGACGAAGTTTTCCCCAAAAAAGCACCGAATCAGGGCGTCACCGACTTCGCGGCGAAATGCCCTCAGGTCAAGGCTCATGGTCAGACTGCGTAATCCCGGCTTTCCCTCCGCTGGCGGGACCGTGCGCGGCAGAAGAATGGCAAGAGCTTCACGCTCCAAGGCGTATTCCGGACCGGAAAACACCCGGGAAAGCTTTTCCAGAATGTCGACCGGCGGAAGATAGCCCTGCCCTTTTCCCAGCATCAGCCCGAGGAACTCGGACCCGGCCTGCATAAGACGCTCTTCTTGTCGGGATTCGGCCAGGAATTCCAAATACTCTTCCCACACTTTCCAGTCGAGGGAATCAATCCCCAGGTGTTTGTGGAAGCGGATATACGTCTCCAGCCATTCCGGGGAATCAACGTTGACAACGGCCGCAACGGGAGCTTCAGATGACGTCAACGTTCCTGCGGCCACGGTAACGGAAACGATCAGCAACAGCATTACTCCGGCTTTTACCCAGAAGGATTCCGCCAGGGACATGGTTCGATTCTTCTCCACAAAGCACCACCCTTTTCGGCAAACAAGGAATTTGGCAGTACCTCGGCAGTTTTCCCCATTCCCTTAACCCCCGCACCGAAAATACCTGGTGGGGATTCCATGGGGCGGGCTTCTTTTCCGGATCGGCGGATGATTGACAAGCAAGCCCCGGTTTAGTAGCGTAGAGCCATTATCCCTCAAGGAGAATCTTGTGATCAGATCATTCAAAGAGTCAGTTCCGCAAATTGACGGGTCTGCGTTTATTGCGGAAACCGCCGTCATCATAGGCGATGTCGTCATCGGTCCGGGCGCAAACATCTGGTATGGCGTCACCATGCGCGGGGATATCAACCGGATTGAGATCGGCCGGGAGGTGAACATTCAGGAAAACTCCGTGGTCCATGTGGATGCCAAAAAGGATCAGCCGGATTTTGGCCGCACCGTCATTGCCGACCGGGTAACCATCGGACATGGCGCCATTATTCACGCCTGCCACATTGAAGAGGATTGCCTGATCGGGATGGGAGCCATCATCCTTTCGGGTGCGCGCATCGGCCAAGGTTCTGTGATTGCAGCCGGCGCGGTTGTGAAGGAAGGGCAGATCATTCCGCCGCATTCGTTGGCGGCAGGGGTTCCAGCGGCCGTCAAGGGAACGGTTCCGGAGGAAAAAATCGCGGGATTGCGCCGCCATGCCGCATCGTATCGCGAGTTAAGCGAGGAGCACCGCAGGTTTTCCCGGGTTATTTGTCCTTCATAACCCAGACTCCGTCCCATTCGGGGGGAGGGGGTTCTTCCCGGAAATGTTCGCAACGTTTGATGTATTCCAGGCTAAGGAGATCGCGCGGGTTTAATCCGAGAACCGAGCGGAATGTTTTCACTCCCCGCTCCCAATCGCATTTCCGGTAATACTCTAAACCTTGGCCGAACAGCCCGATCGCTTCTTCGAGATGAGGAAAGTCTCTTTCACTGTACTGGCTGAGAATTTCAAACACTTTTACCGGCGTATTCTTCCCCTTCACCTTGATGGAATCGACCTCCCGATGGTGATAGGGGTATTTGAGGGATCGGAACGTGAATTCGCTGACCAGAATCTGGGAATGGTAGTATTTATTGGCCCCTTCCAGGCGGGAGGCCAGATTCACCCCGTCACCGATGACGGTATAATCCATGCGCTTGAGCGAACCAATGTTGCCGACCAGAACATCATCCGTATTGATACCCACACCGATGAAAACAGGTTCTTTGCTGTCGCGCAACCGCTGGGTATTGAAATCGGAAAGCGCCTTCAGCATATCGACAGCGGTTTTCACGGCACGATCAGCATCTTCACCGGTGCTGAAAGGAGTTCCGAAGACCGCCATAATGGCATCGCCGATGTATTTATCAAGAATGCCGCCATACCGGAAAATGATATCGACCATGATGGTGAAATAATCGTTCAGCATGGAAACCGTTTCCTGGGCACCCAATCGTTCCGAGATGGTGGTGAAGCTGCGAATGTCGGAAAACAGAACCGTGGCTTCCTTCATTTGTCCGCCTAATTCGGCCTCGGAATCGAGCAGCCGTTCGGCCACTTCTTTCGTCATGTAGCGGGCAAGCGTTCCCTTGAGACGCTTTTCCTTGGTGATGTTTTCCAGGATCAGCATCGCGCCTTGGGCTTCCTTTTTGAGGTTGAAAAAGGGAACCACGGTGAGATTGACAGGAATGCCGTCCACGCCATCGAGAAACAGCTCGGTATCATAGGCCAGATGAGGTTCCCGGGAAACCATAACCTGATTGATCGCCTCGACCACCCAGTGATTGGCTCCCGAGAAAAACTCCTCGCAGGACTTGCCGATCACGCTCACCATGGGCACCCGCAGAATCTGCAAAACGGCGGCATTACACTTTTCGATGATCTTCCCGGCATTCAGCGTGATCAGCCCATCTTTCATGCTTTCGAGAATGCCTTCGTTGTAGTTTTTCATGTTCAACACTTCATCGAACAGCACCGCGTTCTCGATCGCGATGGAGGCCTGCGAAGAGAATGCCCGCAACTTCTTCTCGTCGAAGGGGGTAAATGGTCCGCCGGCTTTGTTCAACACCTGTGTCACCCCGATCGCCTTCCCGGCACGGTTGATCACCGGCATGCACAGAATCGACTGGGTCCGGTATCCGGTCCGGCGATCGACTTCCGGATTGAAGCGGGGATCGGAATAGGCATCCGGGATATTTACCGTCGTTCCCGTGGTAAAAACGTTGCCGGCGATACCGCGGTCGGCCGGGAAACGGATTTCCTTGTTTTCCAGGCCCAGAGCGACTTGCGACCACAATTCCCTCGTTTTTTCATCATACAGAAAAAGCGTCGTGCGATCCGCATTCAGAATGGCCATCGTGGTTTCCATGATTTTCTGCAACAGCGGCTTCAGCTGTAACTCGGAAGAAATCGCCGTCGTGCATTCCAAGAGGTGGGTTTCCTCCTCTTTGGCCCGCTGGACCTGCTCAAACAACTGGGCATTCTGAAGGGTGGCGGAGGCCTGCGAGGTAATAGCCTGCAGGAGCTTCAAGTCATCAAGGGTGAAGTTGCCCGAACGCTTGTTCAGCAACTGGAGGGCACCGATCACTTCATTGCTGCGGGTCCGGACCGGGGCACAAATGATGTTGCGGGTAGTATAACCGGTCTGAATGTCGATATCCTTGTTGAATCGCTCATCATTGTAAGCATCATGGATGATCACTGCATCCCCCGTCTGGAAAACGGACCCGGCGATCCCCCGGGAATTGGGGAAACGCAATTCCCGGGTAATTCCACCCTGAGCCACTCGGGAAAACAGTTCTCCGGTTTCCCGATCGTTCAGGAAAAGGGTTCCGCGGTCGGCGTTCACCGCTTCGGTAGTGATCTCGATCATGCGCAGCAATAGCACGTCAAGCGACAAGGAATCGGAAAGCCGGTTGGTGACCTCAAGGAGGGCGGTGGCCTTGCTGAGAATGGCCGCCACGGTTCCCAGGAAGGTTTCCCGATCACCGGAACTCAACCCGCCCAGGATTTTCTTGATTTCGTCCTGTTGCAGACGATGGGAAAGGATCCGGTTAACCAGTTCGGACCCGGACTCGGCGGTTTCCAGGGCTTCCAGCTTTTCCGCAGGGTTCATCATGCCGAAATAGTATAGGTCATTTTCCATCCGTTGTGAAGAGGGCGAAGCAAATTGTTTCCTTTACAGACCAGGGAAATCATGTTATTTTTGGCTCCTATGGCCGAAGCAATCCTGGAGAAATTCCGCCAACTGCAAACGCATCTTCAGCAGGTTCTGCAGGGAAAATCCGAAGTCATCGAAAAGACCGTCGCCACCTTCCTCGCCGGGGGGCATCTGTTGCTTGAGGATTACCCGGGAGTCGGCAAGACCACCTTGGCTTCCGCGGTGGCCAAATCTCTACGCGGCAGCTTTTCCCGCATTCAGTTCACCGCCGATCTTTTACCGGGCGATGTCCTGGGGGTCCGGATCTACCGCCGACAGGATGAAACCTTTGAATTTGTTTCCGGCCCGGTGTTTGCCAACATCGTGCTGGCCGATGAATTAAACCGGGCGCCCCCCAAGACCCAAAGTGCTCTTCTCCAGGCCATGAACGAAATCAGTATCACGATCGATAAGGAAACCCGTTCGCTCCCCCAGCCGTTTTTCGTCATCGCCACCCAAAACCCGCGCGGGCACCACGGCACCTACCCTTTGCCGGAATCCCAACGCGACCGGTTCATGATGCGTCTTTCGATTGGTTATCCCGATCCCGCCGTCGAGACGCAGATTTTGGTATCCCATCGCCGCGATGAACCGTTGCGCCACATGCCGGAGATCATGAATCCGGAAGACATTCTTACCGCACAGCAAGCGGTTCGGGAAATCGAGGTCCCGCCCCCCTGTCTGGACTACATGGTTCGTCTGGGCGAAGGGATCCGTCGGCACGAGGAAGTGTCCATTCCGGTCAGTCCGCGCGGTCTGATCGCCCTGATGCATGCTTCACAAGCCCTCGCCTACCTTCGTGGACGCACCTTTGTTGATATCGATACGATCAAGTTTCTTGCCCCGAACGTCCTGGCCCATCGTATCAATTTGCGCAGCCTGACCCGAACGCATCTGGGTGAAGGGGCATCAACGGAATGGATCATCACGGAATTCCTGCAAAAACTCCCGGTGGAGTGACCATCGAAAGGAAATTTGCCCTCACGTCACCCGGGGCAACATTTCTGATCCTGAGCGGATTCGTGTTTTTCGCTTCCCACAACACGGGGAACAATACCCTTTATCTGATCGCCGCCGGCTCACTGGCTCTCTTTTTCGTCGATTCCTTCATGGCCCGCCGCAATATCATGGCCCTGGGATTTGAACCAGTCCCTCCGGAAGGGAGTTTTGCCGGGTCCCCTCTTCCGGTTTCCTGGAAGATCCATGAACAGCTGGGCCGGCGCCGGTACCGTCTGGCCACGGAACATGAGTTCCTTGATCACCTGGGGCGGAATCAGGTGTTGTGCCTGAAAGAAATCTACCCATCCTTTTCCCGCGGGTGCTTTCCTTTGCCGCCTCTCACGATCACTTCGTTGTTTCCGTTGGGGTTAACCCGGAGTGTTCTCACGGTAACCGGCAGCAGATCCATGTCGGTCTACCCGACACCCCGCCGGGCTGATTTGGATGGCTCTGCCGAAGGAGCCGCGGCCTGGCGGGAGAACACCCAGGCGGAGACGGGGGATTATTGGATGCACCGCCCCTATCAAGCCGGTGAAGACGCCAAATACATTCACTGGAAAGTTTCCGCCCGCTCGGATCGTGAGTACATCGTCGTGAACTCGGTTGCCCAGCAGGCGGCTCTCCGTCTTCATTTCGATCTGGCCGCCTGCCCCGGGGATCAGTTCGAGGAGTTTCTGCAGAAAATTACCGGCTTTCTGCTGCAATCCTTTCGGGAACGAAGCCCATCGTGGTGCTGGCTTCCTGGTCCGGTTGCCACCGGGCACTGGGTTTCCCTGAACGATCAAACCGGCCTGATTCTGCTTCTGGAATTCCTGGCCGCGATTTCCCCCGAAGCTGCCTCCCGACTCACTTCCCCGCCCCAGGATCTTTCCGTGCAAATCGTCCGGCCAGCCGATTTCGGGCCGGCAGACCTGGCTCCAGGCGAGCGATGAACCCGATTTCCCGGATCGCCCCCCTGCGCCTTCCTGTCGGACTGGTGCTGCTAACCAATCTTTCCGCCGGATTCACGTATATTACCACTGGCTTCCCCCCCTGGGCCCTGGCGGTCCTGTTTCTCCTGGTTCAAGCCAGAGCCTGGTGGGCCTCCCCGACCGAACGATTCCGGAATGCCATTCAGCTCCTGGGCTGCGGCTGCTTTGCGTTTTTGGCTCTCTGGCAATGGCGGACCGGACAAGCCGGGATCGTCGTCCTGGCCAATTTCACCATGGGCATCCTGGCGGTTCAGACGTTGCTTCTTCTGGATGGAGCAGCCGCGTATCGCTGTCTGGTCCTTTCCGGCATGGTTGTTCTGGCTTCGGGCGCCATGAACGTGAATTTCTTGTTTCCCCTTGGGCTTTTTCCTTATTCTCTCCTCCTGACGATCACCCTGTTTGCGTTGGCCGGTTATCGGCAAGCTCTTGGAAAAGTCCTGGCCCAAGGGGAGGCGGACCCTCGTTTTCCCCGCTCCGCCTTTGTTCTCGGACTTTTTTTGACGGGAGTCGGCTGGTTGGGCTTGTTTTATCTCTTTCCGCGCAGTGAGGCGTTTGGGTTGGCATCCACGGCCGGTCAAAAGCGTTTGATGGGTTTTTCAGACACCCTGCGTCTTGGGGAAGCGGGGAAATTGGGGGAAAACCTGACGATTGTCATGCGCGTCAAACCCGTGGTCATGGATCCGGTTCCGGCCAAGATTGTCCGCAACCTGCAAAAATGCCTATTACGGGGAGTTTCTTTTCATTCGTATCAACGGGGCTCCTGGTTGCGCTCAGATTATGGAGCGTTTCCGGTAAACATGCGACGAAACAATGGGGAATTGCGAATTCGCGCTTTTCCCGACGATCCGCGCCCCGATGTCACGGTGGAAATTCTGCTGGAGAACACGGATCCGCCCGTCATGTTCCTTCCCGATCAAACCCAGGTCGTCTATACCGATCTTCCCCACCTCACCCTGGAATCCGACGGAGCCATCACCTTCTCTCACCGCCGCACTCATCTGGAAACCTATCGGGCACTGGTAAAACTCGGCAAAGAATCGGATTCGCCTTCCGATCCTCAATCCGTTCCCTTTTTCCCCCCGTTTCTCCGGCCATTTATCGAGACAGGGGATTTGAGCCTCCTGGTTCAGGAAACCGCGCTGAGTGCGACCGCGGGGGTTTCCGGAATCCGGGAGCAGGCGGAAGCCGTTCAGCGATATCTCCGGAGAACCTGCGAGTATTCCCTGGAAGAAACCATCCCTCCGGGCATCCGGGATCCTGTGGCTCACTTCCTGTTCCAGTCGCGACGCGGCAGTTGCGAGCATTTTGCCTCCACAATGGTTCTGATGCTCCGATCATTGGGAATTCCCGCCCGCCCGGTGAATGGCTATATCCTTGACGAGTGGAATGAATTTGGCGGCTATTTTACCGTTCGACAAAGTCATGCCCACAGCTGGGCAGAGGTTTTTCTGCCGAACAAGGGCTGGACGACATTCGACCCTACCCCTCCGGCCATTTATTCGCGTCCCACCGCTTTTCTCACTCAGGATATGGAAGAATTATGGAACTGGTTCGAAGCATTTTGGCTGGAATATGTCTACAGCTTTGACCGGCAAGCTCAGATAAAGGGGTTTCGGGTCCTCGATCATCGTTTCCGGCGCTTGATCCGCTGGTCGGATCCGGAATGGCAAATGTTCAATGTTTCCCTGCCGGTGGTGTTTCTCCTAATCGCCATTGCCGGTGGGATCCTGTTTCTTCTGCGCCGACGAAAGAGCCATTCCTTCAGTTCCCGCGAGCAAAACCGCTGGATTCCCGATTGGTATCGGCATTGGGAAGCCTCTCTTCCCCTGGTTCGACGGCCCTGGGAAACCCCTCGCGAGTTCCATGCCCGCCTGAAAAAAGTCTTCCTTCTCGACCATTCCGCCGCCGGACTTTTGGAGAAAATCGCCGGAGCGGTGGATGCGTCTGCCTTCGCCGCGACAGCGCCCCCCGGTCCGGTATCTCCGCAAGAGGATCTGAGCGCTTTTTCCGAGATTCTTGCCGAAACTTCTCGCCGAAACCCTTCCATCACGTTAGAATAAAGAGAGAAGGATCGTTTGCCGATATATCCCTCACAAGGGCCCGGTCCGGGGAAAAACGTTCACTGGCGGAGCCGGGTCTGAACTTCAGGGGAACAAGGGAACAGGGGAAGGGAGGAAGGGAGGAACATGAAGCAGCACATGAAGCAGCACATGAAGCAGCGCTTCGGGATATTTCTTCTGATAACCGTGTGTTTCGGGGTTGGGCTTCTCCTGACCGAGGTCCGGGGTCAGGATCCTTCTCCCGTCACCTATCCGGCTCCCCGCATTTCCGCCATTACGCCGGACTCCTGTCTCGTCCACTGGGATCCTTATACACAGGCCGATTTCTCCACGCATTATCAGGTCCGGTTAAACACCTTTCTGTTCGGGTCCTCCACACAACAAACCACCATGGCCGTGGGGCATCTGATCCCCGGGAACACCAACAAAATCGACTATGTCATTTATCATCAGGGAAAAATCCTGGGAATCTCCTCGTCGACCAGCATGCTCATGGCCCCCGCAACCCCTTCCAGCCTTTTTGCCGATCAGATTTCCACCACGAGCTTTCGTCTGACCTGGCTCTCGGTCCCCACGGCAACCGAGTATGCCATTTACACCAATGAGGTGCTTCACTCCGAAGTCACCGCTCCGCATGTACAGACCACGCTCACCGGGTTTCTCCCCGGAGAGGTGATCCGGGTCCAGGTGGCGGCACGAAATCCCTCCGGATTGTCGTATTTTTCCCGAGCCCTTCTGGTCAGGCTTTTGCCACCGCCACCACAACTGACGGTGGATGTTACGAAAATCGGTCAAACCAGCTTCACCGCCAGCTGGCAATTGTTGTCCGACATCGCCACCTATACGATTTTCAAAGACGGTACGGAACACAAATCCGTCGGCTCCCAGACCAATCAGGTTCTGGTCGAAGAGTGCGTTCCCGGGGCCACCGTCACGGTCAAGCTGAAAGCCTTTAATTCGACCGGAGGCTCCGAGTTTTCCCCTGAAGTCATCGTGCTGACCATTCCCGCCACCCCGTTAAGGCCGATCGCCTACAACATTGCCACGAATTCCTTCACCCTGGAATGGATTGCCGTGACCGGTACCCGCGGCTACAAAATCTATCGCGACCAATTCTGGCTTTTGTACAATGTTCCGGTCGGGCAAACCTCCGTTTTGTGCGCCCGCGGGTTTAACCCCGGAGAAATTGCCTCCATGACCGTAACCACGTATAACGACACCGGGGAGTCCCCGTTTTCGGACACGCTGACGGTCCAGCTCCTGAGTCTCCCCACGGCTCCGCTCACAGCCGCGCTGTCTCCCCTTTCCCCACGTATCTGGAGCATTCCGGATTTTCGTCCGACCCGAGAGGTTCTTGAGGCTTTTTCGCAACAGCCATGGTGGGCAAAGGAAACCCCCATGGTAACCGCCATCTTTTCCCTGGCCGAACCCGACTTTCACCGGAATCTCGAAAAGTGGCTGGCCGCCGCGCAAAAAGCTGGATCTTCCGGTCTGCAATTCGTCACCCTCGTTGTTGTCCCCCGCGGAGTTCCGTTTCCGGAAGGGCTCCCGATCACGGCAACAAACCGGATGCACCTGGTATTTCTGCACGAAAACCAGAAAGAATCCGAGAGAATAGCCGCCGGCCTCTTCATTTTCGCCCGGCCGGGGCACCTGCGGTTACAGGAAATGGGCACCCTTTGGCTGGAAAATTTGGCGGATGTCCTCCAGACCGCTCTGCCTGATCTTCCCAACTCCACACTCCCCGATGGCGACCACCGCCAGCGTTTCCAGCAGTTGCACTCGCCGGCAACCCCCTGATTCGGAGGCGTCATGACCGAAAAGGTGGTTTTTCTGACTTATCGCTGCCAGATTTGCAATCGATTCATCCCGCGCACGGAACCCTTTTTTGAAGGGACGCTGGAATTGGTTGCCGGCACCAATCAACTGTTGGCGGATGAAAGCACCCCCGAGCGCATCGCCGCTGAGCTTCAGGCCTTGACGGTCGCTATTGAGAAAGCGGACCCCCGGAAACTGGAAGAAGAAGTGTATCTGAAAAGGCAGTTTCGGCTCTGTCCGATGTGCCGACAGCAACTTCTGACACATCTTCATCTGACCTAAATCCGTGTTATGAAAACAACTGTTTCCATTCTTCTTCCCGATCGGCCAAAGGAGGCCGAAAAAGCGGATCTTCTCAATACTCACCAGGACGGCTTCGATAAGCCGATAGACGGCATACATCGCCCCGGTTTTTTTCTTTGTCAGGCTTTTCCAAACAACTTGACTGTACCAATCAGCTGCCATCCTCTCGCAAGGTAACTTTTATGGGACAGTCAAGATAGCCAATAGAAAAATCCCGTCTTAGTCATTTGGAAATTCCTCCATTAAGAAAAAAGAGGTTGGCTTTTTCTGAAAATTAGAATCGAGCGCTTTTAAGAACTGAAGATGATTTAGCTCAAAGGCAAAAACCAAGCCTGAACCGTTTTTCCATAGTGTTTCTTCTGGAAGAAGGCGGGCATTCCAATTGAAATGATGAATCGCTTGGCTCTTGTACCCTTCAAGCAAATCAATTTCTCCGCCATCCGTATCTATCTTCCCTGTGCCTAAACCTTCTTTTGGCACGATAGCCGCTTTAAAATCGAACGTTTGGCCTTCGTACATTTCTTGGCTGGAAGGAGAAACTTCCACTTGAATCAATCCGGCAGGATTCGGATAAACCTTGATAGGCAACCATTCTCCACAAGGAATTAGCCAAGGAAACTGGTCAAGATCGGGAATGGCAGATTTATTCAAAGAAAGAAACGGAAAATAGATTCGGAACGGCATTTCATTTTCCGGCCGCTAATTCCCCGAAGGGCCCCCGCCGCCCAGAAGGCGGAAACTCCCATTTTGAATCTCGTTTTCATCGACAAAACGTTCCCAATTGCGGAGGTCCTGAAGATGGGCAAGGGTTTCCGGCCCCCCGGGGAACCGCTTCATGGCGACAAACAGGTCCAGGAGCTGTTTTTTCGCGACGGGAGCCATATCCTTGCGAACGACCATCGGATCGTTCAAAATCCATTGCGTGGCTCCCAACATACGGAAATCGCCTCTTTCGTCCTCGCGAATCAGCCCGGGAGTGGTAAAAACATCCATTGTGGCTATGGCATCATACTGCCCCTGACGTAGTCGATCAATACTGATGCTGTGATTTCCGGAAAAATCAATCTTGCCGAAAAAATTCAGCGGGTCGATCCCCTGCTCCACCATCATCCGGTTGGCATAGACATACCCGGTTCCGGAGTTGCGGTCGACATAGCCGAAGGTTTTCCCCTGCAAATCCTTCAGACTGTTGAAGCCCCGGTCCACCCGACTGAGAATGATGCCGCGATGGCGGATGGTCCCGGTTCGCATCGGGCGGCACAATACCTCCCAATCACCTGAGCGGTTCAGGTTCTCGAAGGAAGCAGTGCTAAACCAGGCCACATGGACTTTTCCATAATCAAGCAGCTTTCCCAACATCTCGTAATCAGAGGCCACCAGGAGTTTAACCGGCCGTTCCAGGTTTTTTTCCAGAAACACCATCAAGGGGTCGAATTCCCTGGACAATTCCGGGCCGGAAATGTAGGGAATAATGCCGAAAACAAACGGAGGGGCCGGGGCGATTTCCCAGGAAATGCGCAATTCATCTTCATTGACACGGGTTCCGGCCCACAGGAGAAGGAAACCGATTCCCAGGACCACGACGAGAATCGCACGAAAAACCGTTGATTTCATCCGGAAATCACCCCCAGAAGTGAGGATCGTAACACAATTTCATTCATCTCCAACGGATCCTGGCCGCACATGGCTGTGGCTTCGCGCAGAAGCATGCTTTCGTCGTTTTCAAACAACACCAGCGGTTGAAACAATTGCCACAATTCCTTGGGAACAACGGATTCGAGATGCTCAAGGGCCAAGGAGCGCACAAAAGGATCTCCCGAGCAGGCTTTGGAAATCGTCGCCAAAACATTGGACGGATCAGGTAACCCAAGGGCGAACAAATGGAAAATCCGTTGCCAGGTGTTTTTCAGGGTTCGCTCCTGGGCAACCCGGGCTTCACTTGTCTCCAACAAGCTTTGCCGGCGGGCTTTCACCCCCAGGATGCCAAAAACCCAACATTTCATCAGGCTTCTCCGCAAGAACCCCAGATACTCTCCTTGATTGATGCCGCCAACCATCGGGATAATCTCCACCCATTGCGGCAATCCTGTTTCCTGGGCCTTCTCCAGATCATCAAGGATCCCTGACAAGCGGATTTCCACCCCGTCTTCAGAAGTTTCCACCAGACATCGGTTGAGCATATCCTGCTCTTCACGTGACATGGAAGACAGGTTCCGGATAATTGTTTCCCGGATGCCGCGATTTTCCAGGCGGACCACCTTCTGCGCCAAGGTAAAGGAGCGATCTACCGACACTCGCCCCAACCAGCTCCCCAGGTCACGACGCTCCTGGGAAGTGAGACTCCCCAGCAATCGGGAGATGCTGCGGAAACTGTCACCGGCCAGACTTTTCCAGATTTCCTGAGCGGCCTTGCCGATCATCCCGGGTTCTTGACAGGCCTGAGCAATGTATTCCAGAGAGGATTGTGTCCCCAGGCGGCTTAACGAGCTAAAGGCATTTTTCACCACTTCTTCCGAATCGTCCCGGGTCAAATGGATCAGTGAGGGGACAAATCCGGAAACCCCGGCGCTGCCCATAACCACCGCCGCAGTCGATCGCGCCAGCGGATCCAGGGAACCGATGAGCTCTTTCAAACCGTCAAGGGCGCGTTCAAGGACTCCCGGGTCCATGGCCGCCTGCAGCAAGACCATGATGGCGGTTCCGCGGACACGATGGTGCTCGTGATTCATCAGCTTCTCAAGAGAGGGGACAAGTTTCATCCGTTGGGAAGACTGGCCCAAAGCTTCAATGACATCCGCCACCAGGCGATGCTCCTTTTCCCGGTGCAGGAAATCTTCGAGCATCTCCACTCCTTCATCGCCAAGTTTCTCCACGATGATGGTTACCGCCCGGGCCAGATTCCGTGAGGAGCGCTCCGAAATCATGGCGGTCAATAGCAAATCCGCCGCATCATGAGCGGCCAGCTCCGAGGTTTCCTGAATCGCGCCAAAACGCACCTCTTCATCGGCATCCCGCAGAAGGCCGCTGAGTCGTCCCAAACGCTGCGAATACGGAATGAATCGCATGGTTTGAAGTATTTCCAGGTCCCCCCGGTCTTCCAGGGTCGCAATGGTTTCCTGAACGGTTCCGGTGTAGGAGAAATCGAGCCGACTGGCCAAAGCGGCCTGGAAAAGATGCAGAAACATCAGCCCGCAAAACACCAGGGAGAGGTTGATTGGAACCACCGCTTTCCCGGAGGGCCCGACAGCTCCGATCAGGAGCATCAGCAAAACCCCGCCTAACACATATGCACTTGAATCGCCGATGGAAACATACTTTCGAAGGTTCGCCCGGTAGCGACGCGGAACCGGTTCCAGCATCAGGGCATACGCGGGTAAGGCGAAGGACTTGGTCATGACGGCTAAAAAAAACTGGACGCTGAGAATGGAATAAATGGAAACCGCCACCCAGGCGATTCCAGTCAGAAGAGCCATACCCATGGCCCGAAAGACCATGATCCATCCCAGCTTTACCCGGGAAAAAAGCCGGCCGGTGACAAACGTTTGCAAGCCAATGGCGGTAACGTCGATTCCCGCCCCAAAAATGCCGAGAAAACCAGCCAGGCTTTTTTCCGAATCCATAACCTGGGAAACTCCAGTGGTATAGGCGAACTCCGAGAGGATTCGGCCCAGCATGGCGGAAAAGGAAAACAGCACCAACAACCGGCAATAAAAAACCGTTTCCGTCCCTAACGGGGAACGGTCACCCTCGGTTGGGGCCACACCCGTGGGGGCGGCGATTTCCCTTGATTCTTCGGGAGCAAGCAATCCCCTCATGGAGCGCAATATGAGCCACATCACTCCGCAAACAAGGATCATTCCAAGAAAAACCTGGGAGATTCGCAGATATTCCATCATCAGGCGGATTCCCAGACCGCTCACGATCGAACCCGCCGAACCGGCAGCATAAATGGACGGCAGATGCTCCTTGGCCTCACGAAGAGGCATGATTTGTCCAATCAGATCAGCGAATCCCTGAGTGGCATGGACGTCATACAGCATAAACAGGAGAAGGGCGACAAGGAATAACACGGGTTGATTCACAAACTCCAGAAAGGCGGTCAGAAAAAGCAATCCGGACAGCAAAACGAATAGCGGCATCAGCAGACTGAAACCGCGCCGACGGCTGAAATTCAGCAGAAGCACCTGGGACGTGATCAGCAGCAGATTGGAAAGAATATATACCCGGGGAAGACCGGCGGCCCCGTAATTTTTCAAAAAGAGGGAGGTCAGCAGCACCAAGCCGAGGTTGTTGGAAAACTTCAGGCAGAAAAAGAGCCCGGCCGATTTCCAGACCCGTTCCCGGGGGTTTACTCGGGCGGATTCCACTTTCGACTCCACATCTCTTCCAACAGGCGGTTTTTCTCCATGCGGGAAGCCATTTCATTGAAAGCCCGACCCGCTTCGGAAAGCTCATCTCCGCCTTCCACTTCGATCCGATACGACAGCATTCCGTCAGAAACGTTCTTGATTCCGGCAATCAAACTTAA
>Ga0351877_1164_pt1 | contig 15054 bp, 16 predicted proteins | sample BONcelFGM3001D13_FD_206775 | JGI IMG/M metagenome (GOLD analysis project Ga0351877, IMG submission 206775) | Enriched cells from coal bed in the Powder River Basin, Montana, United States - BONCAT cells FGM rep3 HSBNCT.FGM.300.1.D13 ...
TCTTAGTAAAGCTGCTGCGGAACAATTGAACAGGGCCAAAGCTTTCAAATTCATCCAGACTCAACCCGTCTTCCAGGTAACCCCTTTTGAAGTCCGGCAATTTCTCCATCAATTCATCTATCACCTTTTGTGGAACCGGATTAAACAGACGGTAAACTACCGGCGGATCACTTTCGATGAGGCGATCGGCTGAACCTTCCCAGTTGATAGTAATACAGACATCGCCACCCACCATTTCGGTGAAGTGGTGCAGTCCGCGGGCACCGCCGCCAACAAAAATCGCGCTGTAACCCCGCTCGGTCATCAGATCGTACACCTTTCGGGCAACGGCCAGGCCGGCCTGCCACAATACATCTGGAGAGATATACACTTTTTCCCGCTCTACATAGGCTTTGAAATGGTCGTCATAGATACCGGCTATATGTGACATAAAAAGCGGCGGCCGCTTGCCCGATTTTTTAGCTACTTTTTCATATAGTTCACATAGATGAAGCATCTGTGCCACACCGAATATTTCGGTAGCGTTTATGGGCGTATTTTCCTCGACGAGGACTTCCACCGCTTCCAGCCCCCCTTTGGTAGCAGGAATTTTGCAACAGATATTCTCGGCTAGAGCCCGATTTTCGCGTGCCTGGCGGATAATTCCTTCCACGTTTTCATCGTCAATCGGGTCACCTTGGATGCTGACATAGCCATATCGGTTCGGGTTTTGGTGGTATAAAGGCATAAAACGGTCGCTGATGGGTTTAATCAGCTTTCGCTGGAGGATCTCGGCCGCCTGGTAATCGTCCTCAGATTCCTTGATGGATTCTTTTAGCAGTTCCCATGCAGTCTTGCCCTCGGTGGGATGGTCGAGCATTTTTTGAGAATAGGATGGGTTGGCTGTGCAACCAACTGCACCATTGGCGATAGCCATGTCGGCCTGCGCCTGCGTCGGATTATTAATCCAGAAACGCGTCGGAGTTAATTCTGTCACACGATGAAAATAAGAGGATTTATTCATTTTATTCTCCTTATGACAAGTCTGATCTGAAATAATTTCTGGAATATGCCCCGTCTACTTACGCTTTGAACTGGGCTTCTCGCTCAGCCAATAAAACATTTATTTCTGCGATTACATCCACTGGGATCTGCCAGTCCGTAGCCGGAACGATCTGTTCAATCTGGTTGGGGCGCCTGGCACCGACAATGGCTGCTGTCATCTCATTTCGTTGCAGCACCCAGGCAACAGCCAGCTCACCCAGGCTACGGTCGAAGCGGGAGGCAATCTGACCCAGTTTTTCGATAAAGGCTAGATTGGCTGTCAGCATCGGTTCTCGAAAATGGACGCTGAAATTACGCCGCCAGTCATTGGACGCAATAGATTCGATCGTCTCGCGTGTGTATTTGCCAGTCAGCAAGCCAGATGCCATTGGGCTGTAAGCAATGATACCGATTTGCTGCTCGGCGCAATATTTAAGCAATTCTCTCTCCACGCTCCTTTCAAGTAGACTGTATTCAGGCTGCAGCGAGGCCACCGGGTGAATTTTTTGTGCACGTTTAATCTGCTCCAGACTGAAATTGGAGACCCCTGCATATCGGATTTTTCCTTCTTTTACCAGTCTGGCGATTTCCGTCCAACCTTCTTCGAGATCAGCGTCCGGTTTCGGCCAATGAATCTGGTAAAGATCGATGATATCCACCCCGAGGCGCCGCAAGCTGTTTTCTGCCTCCTGGCGGACGCTCCATCCCTTGAGGCGGTTGTAGACTGTGCCGGTACTGGGATCGTCCCAAACTAAACCGCATTTGGTGGCAATATAGATTTGACCCCGGTGACCTCTGATCGCCTTGCGCACCATCTCTTCAGAATGTCCCAGACCATAAGCGGCGGCAGTATCGATCCAATTGATACCCAGGTCAAGTCCTTTTTGGATGGCTGCTACTGATTCGGCATCATCTTGCGAACCCCAACCCCATTTCCAATTTCCTCCACCCACAGCCCAGGCACCAAAGCCAATCGTGGTTATTTCCATATCCGTGAAGCCTAATTTTCGTTTTTGCAACTAATCCTCCTTCATCAAAACTGCCCGGCAAGGAGCTCCATCTGAATTTTGAATCTTTACCGGTAAACATACCAACGTATATTCGCCTGCCGGAACATCCGAAAGATTAAGTCCTTCAATAATTACCATACCGTTCTCAAGTAGCGCATGATGGGTTGGAGCGCCTTTTTCTACCATGTCGAAGCGTTCAATGCCGAGATAATCTATACCCACCAACTCGATGTCTTGATCGATCAGCCACTGCGCCCCATCTTTTGAGATACCGATAAAATCACGGTAAAAGGTGGATGGTAGTGTCAACCAGAGGCTGGAGTTGGACGTTTTGCACAGGAGCCTTCGCGTGCCATCGGGAATATTGGCGTGCTGAAAATCTTCCATGCCGATCTCATGAATTGCGCTTAGTAAATTCGCCACATAAGCGGGACCAATAAGCGTATCAATCTCAAGCCTGTCAATACCCTTGCGGCCAGGAACAAAATGGACCGGTGCGTCGATGTGCGTGCCGGTATGGGCGCCGATCTCCAAGCGAGATACATTGGCAATATCCCCTCGCTCGATACTGGCCATTGAGCGAATCACTACTGATAGATCCCCTTCCCAGACAGGTAGATCCGGCCGAATGGAAACAGAAATATCATAATATTTAACCATTATCATCCCTTTTGTGTTTATCAATCCTCTGCGCTAGACCCGATTATTGGATCGAAACAGGCGAATCTTGGATACGACCACAGCCTGCATCGCAGCAATCGCGGCGTTCATTATTTCGATTAGATCGGGGGGCTTTTCTTGCTGGAAACTGCTGTGGAGGGCAGCTACGTAGGCCTCGCGAACTTCGGTATTAACATTAATCTTGCGAAAGCCGCAATCAATCGAGACGTTAACAAGCGCATCTGGAAGACCCGATGCGCCGTGCAAAACGAGCGGCACCGCCACGCGGCTCTGAATGGCTCGAAGCCGTTCTAAATCCAGTCTAGGTTCGCCGTGGTAGTGGCCATGCACGTTGCCGACGCAAATAGCCAGCGTATCCACCTTTGTCTGCAATACAAAATCAGTAGCCAGCTGCGGATCGGTTAATCTGGCTTCATATTCCGGCACTGACAGGCCGTCTTCGTTGCCGGAAAGCCGGCCCAGTTCCGCTTCGATGGCTGCACCATGTTGGTGAGCCAGCGAAGCCATCTTGCGAGTGAAGTCGATGTTCTTCTGAAACGAATGCTGCGAGCCGTCTGCCATGACCGAGGTAACACCGTTGATCAAGGCTGATTCAATTTCATCGGCGGAGACTGCGTGGTCGAGATGTATCAAGATACAAGTTCGTGATTCGTGGGCTGCTTTTAGGCAGGCGGCCAACAGTGCTACCCCCCCGAAGTTGATGGCGCTTGGATGCAATTGAAGGATGGCGGGGCTGTGCTCAGCTTCGGCCGCTGCGATCACAGCCTTGATGCCTTCCAAGTTGTAGACGTTAAAAGCACCTACTGCGTAATTGAACGCTTGTGCATCCTTTAGTATTTCAACGAGTGATGTCTGCATGGATTTATTTCGAACCTCATGATTTTAAGATCGACACAACATCGGCCAGTGTTTTTGGTTGGCCGGTGTTGCCCGGAAACACAACATAGAGCATGCCGTTATAACGGGTTTCGGGACCTAACTGCCATACCGACACACCTTCGGAGATCTGGCCTAAAACGACAGCGCGTTTTACGCCCAGTCCATGGGTGGCGACATCGCTTGAAGTGATTCCACCTTTGGCCAGGACATAGCGCGGCTTGACGGAGAGTTGATCCAGGATCGAAATGAGGCTTCTGGAAACCATCTGGCCAATTTCCAGGCTCTTGCCAGGACCTTCGCCGGTCAATAATTTGCGGCTAGTGTAAACAAGCACGTCGTGTCCCTGCGCGAGTTCCTGGCTAGTCTGCTGCGCTGCACGTTGAATTTCAGCTTCACGCTGCTGTGGTATAAGCAGCCTGTGCACATCCACTTCGATACTGTTCACCAAACCCCGCTTCTGTAAAAATGCAACCTGCCTACCGGTATTGGGAACGTACGAGCCGACAATGATCAGACCGCCAATGCCCGTAGTGACCGTTGGAAGCTGGTCAGAGTTGAGCAAGGGATAAGGAGCCAAACCGATACGGACGGGAATAAAGGAAGGGCCTGTGCGGTACATGAACCGCCGCCCTGAGTCTTCTGCCGCCAGCAGCCCCAACGTGAGAACTTCTAAGTCGCGGCGGCTTACTGCGTTGACGATACATACGCTCCCTTTGGGGAGTTCAAGCAGACGCTGTTGTACCTTCTTGAATCCATCCAGCCGAATCTCATCCAATGAAATGGAATACACACTACTGGAGGGGATTCGTCCGCCTGTCTTTTCTTCGACCCAATCTCTTAAATTAGAAGAATGAAAGCCAAATGTAGCGTCTCGCGCATAAGCCGTTTCCCCAACAGGAACCAGCCAGTCTCCCTCAGCGACATAATGAACATCATTGAGAGTATAGCGTCCCTCACTGAGCAAGACAGGCACGATCAACCATGCGTCAAAGTCAACCTGCAACCCATTTGCAAGGGCTTCAACTTCATCGGGGAAATGACCCCGCAAAGTGGAATCACCACGGCTGACAACAGCCAATTGCCGGGCTGTCTGGCGTGATGCTTCATATAGATTGTGGCCAATTTCGGTATTAATTTCCCTGGCTATACTTGGAGACATACCCCGTGTATTGGTCAGGAGATAAAAAGCAGGCAGATCATTGCGCAACTCAGCGCAAAGCGCTTCCACTCCCCACTCTGTTAAAACCGGAATATTGTAAACCGTTTGCGATCCAGTCGGATCATCATCAATTACTACCAGCTTTTTCAGGTTTTTGCGCAGGTATTCCTGAATTCCTGGCAGAGGATCTTTCGACCAATCCGGAGGTAAATTCGCAATAGTCTTCGAAAGCTGGATTTTACTCATGTTTATACTACCCAATATTGATAAAGGCCTCCGATTCAGCCGTCATTATCCCAACACAGGAAAAACTGGGGATGAATCGGAGGCCTCTGGAACAATTAGATTGCGGAATAGCCGCCGTCAACCATCAGGTTCGCGCCTGTCACGAATGAGGACCTGTCAGATAGCATGAACATAATTGCCTCGCCGATTTCCTGTGGAGTGGCGAAACGGTCCATCGGGTGCGATGCGTACTGGCGTTCTCTTGCTGCCTTGGGATCTACCTGTCCATCCAGATAAATCTGTACAAATTCACCTTCCACTGAGCCCGGGCTAATCACATTGCAACGGATCTTTTGTTTGGCGTATTCAATTGCAATCTGGCGACTGAGCTGGATGATACCGCCTTTTGAAGCGCAATAGACCGGCTGCTCATATAAACCCACGACTGCTGAAATCGAGCCGATATTGACGATGGAACCGCCCGTGCCTTGCTTCTCGAACTGGCGAATCGCATGTTTGCAGCCAAAGAACACACCGGTCAGGTTCACACCAATCACTTTGTCCCACTCTTCTGCGGTGATTTCGGTTACTTTCTTGACTACAATAGTGGCAGCATTGTTAACAAAGCCATCCAATTTACCATAGGTATCCACAGCGAATTTAACCAGTGCTTCTACCTGGGATTCCTTGGATACGTCAACGTGGAAATAGCTGGCTTCCAAACCCTGCTTGCGGATATTATCCACAGCTTTTTTACCCCATTCATCGTTGATATCAGCAACGACAACTTTTGCTCCATTCTGGGCACAAAGTTCAGCAGCTGCAGCGCCAATTCCGCGCCCGCTACCGGTAACAATGAAGACTTTATCTTTTACGTCCATAGTTTTTCTCCTTAAAAAGAATGTTTGATATTGAACTACTTACTTTTTTGCCTTCTACGCCAGGTGTCCAGGGCCACAGCCAGGATGATGATGGTACCGCTGAAAACTTGCTGCCAGTATGATGAGATCCCCATCAGTATCAGGCCGTTAGTGATCAGCCCCAGCAGGATTGCGCCCAACATCGTCCCAAGGATGGTGCCCTCTCCGCCGTTCATGCTGGCTCCACCGATAATCACTGCGCCGATCGCTGTCAGCTCATACCCCTGACCAGAGGCTGGCTGTCCGGTTGCCATCCTGGAGGTTTCAACAACAGCTTCGATCGCAGCCAGGGCAGAACAGATCCCATAGATCATTACTTTCATTCGGTTGACATTGATACCACTCAACAGGGCAGCTTCTTCGTTACTACCGAGCAGATAAGTGCGCCGGCCAAAGGTTGTGCGGCTGAGTATGAAGTGCATAACGAACGCCAGCACGATGGCAATGACTACCGGGATTGGAACCAGGTTGAAAACGAAACCCTGACCAATGGGGAAATAATCTACTGGAAATCCACTGATTGACGTCCCTTTGGTGATCACCAGCGCGGCGCCTCGTGCCAGGCCTAACATACCCAGTGTAATGATGAATGGAGGCACCTTGGTTTTAACAATCAATGTGCCGTTGATGACCCCGATAACCACCCCAACCAGGATGGCGGTGAGAATGGATAGCCAGATGGGCATTCCACCCCTGACCATAGTAAGACCAAGGATGACGGAAGCGATGGCTACCACCGAACCGACCGACAGGTCAATGCCACCAGTCAAGATCACCAGGGTCATGCCTAAGGCAATGATGGCATTAAGGGATATCTGCCTGGATACAACGGCCAGGTTGCTGGCAGTGAAGAACGTATCTGTCGCAAATGATAGGAAGACGATTATTGCAATCACAATCACCGCTATACCGGTCTCACGCGCTCGGATCAATCTTTTAACAAATCCCACTACCGGGTTGGATGTACTTGGTCTCTGAAGCACTTCAACATCAGAACCTGGCGCAGTAAATTTTTGATCGCTCATTGCATCACCTCCATGGCGGTTCCAGTAGCCATTGACATAATTTTTTCTTCTGTTGCATCCGCACGGTCAATTTCGCCGGCAAAATGCCCCTCACGAATGACCACTATCCGGTCGCTCATACCCAGAATCTCGGGTAGTTCAGACGAAATCATTACCAATGCCACACCTTCGCTTGCCATCTTCCTGAGCAATGTATAAATTTCTATCTTGGCTCCCACATCCACACCGCGGGTGGGCTCGTCCACGATCAAAACCCTCGGGTGGACAGCCAGCCACTTGGCTATGATCACTTTTTGCTGGTTGCCACCGCTCAGATTGCGGGCGAATTGATCAATGGATGGAGTGCGAATATTCAATTGTTTAACATACAAATGAGCAAGTTCTCTTTCCATCTTTTCTTGAAGCAGACCGTTCAGGCTAACACTTGAAATGTTCGCCGCCGAAATATTCGTACAAATGGCCATTTTCAGGAAAAGGCCCTGCAACTTACGATCTTCAGGGAGATACCCCAGGCCGGCTTGGATGGCATCGATGGGGGAGTTAATCTTGACGGGTTTATTGTCAATAAGGATTTCCCCGTTGTCGCGATGGTCGGCGCCAAAAACGGCCTTGGCCATTTCGGTGCGCCCGGCACCGACCAATCCGGCAACGCCTAATATCTCTCCGGAACGAATCTTGAAATTGATATTTTTCAAGCGTTTGCCCTGGTTCAGGTTGCGAACTTCCAGCACGGTCTCACCAATCGTACGCTCGCCAGGTTTACCGTACATATCTTCCAGGTTGCGCCCGACCATCATGGAGATGATTTCTTTCGGGTTGGTTTCACTAGTCTTGCGCACACCGATCAACTTTCCGTCGCGCAACACAGTAATACGGTCGCTAATGCGGAAAATCTCTTCCATCCGGTGAGAAATATAGATCACCGCTTTTCCGCGTTCGCGCAGTTTTCGGATCAGGCTCAATAGGACCTGAACTTCATTTACTTCATTTGGATTCGTTGTTGCAGTTGGAAGGGAGGAGGTAGGCTCATCCATGACGATGATGCTGCTATCGAGGGAAAGCGCCTTGGCAATTTCCACCATCTGTTTGCGCGCTACGCTCAGACGACGGACTTCATCATGTGGGTCAACATTCTTAATATGCAGCGAATCCAACCACTTCTGTGCATCTTTATACATCGCTTTATAATCAATAAAACCGAACCGGTTGACAACCTCCCGGCCTGCAAAAATATTCTCCGCCACACTGACCTGTTCCGCCAGATTTAATTCCTGATAAATAACTGACACACCCAGGTTCCTGGCATGCTTTGGATCCGCAATTTTAACCGGATGTCCTTTAATAAATATTTCACCATCATCCGCGGTGTAAGCCCCTGAAAGTATTTTTATAAGTGTAGATTTACCTGCGCCATTTTCACCTACCAGCGCCATCACTTCCCCGCTCCTAACTTCAAGATCAACACCACCCAATGCCTGAACGCCGGGGAAGGCTTTCTTAATTCCGCGCATATACAGTACTTGGGAGTCTTCCATTACCAGATTCCTTTTTTTCGGTCTCCGGTAACCAGGGAGTATTCCCTGGTTACCGAATCGATTTACTGTACTGAGAAGCTAACTGGCCAACTGAGAATTAGTTTAGTGGTCGGTTGTGAGGAAAGTATCGAGACCATCTGGGTAGACAATTTCCACACCAGTGTCGATCATCTTCTCAGTGTAAGCCTTGCCATTAGCCAGGTCGACCATGACATCGAGAGCCTTGGCGGTCATACCAAACGGGCGCTGGGAAATCAGGGCATCCACGCAGCCGGCCTTCATTAGTTCAATACCCTGGGGCACTACATCGAAGCCAACGATATGGACGGTGCCGCATTTATTCGCACCCTTGACCGCAACACCAGCGCCGGGGACGCCATTGCCGGTCACGCCGTAAAAGGCGGCCAAATCAGGATGAGCCTGAAGAATAGATTCAGCAACGCTTGCAGACGTGTTAGCATCGTCATTGGTAGCCTGGTCATCTACGATCTCGATTCCAGGGGCATTCTTCGCCATCCAATCCTTGAAGCCATTGGTCCGCTGCTGGGCATTCAAAGCGGTCAAGGCACCATTCAGGATGGCAACTTTACCCTTACCACCGAGTACCTTTGACATAGTTTCGGCAGCTGTTCCGCCAGCGTTGTAATTATCAGTGCCGATGTAAAGAATACGCTGGCTGTCGGGAGCATCAGCATCCCAGGTGATGACCTTGATGCCGGCAGCGGTTGCTTTGGCAATTAAGTCATTGACGGTAGCGGGATCATTCGGGGAAATTGCGATGGCGGCAGGCTTGCGGGCGATAACGGACTCAATGACCCCAACCTGCAAGGTAGCATCGGATTTTTCTGGGCCAATGAATTCTGCTTTAACACCCAACTTGGCCATCTCGGCTTCCATACCCTTACGGCAATTATCCCAATAGGGATTGTCCAGGCCTTTGGGCAGGAATACAAAAAGTTGCTCTGCAGTAACGGGGGCTACAGTAGCGACGGGAGCAGAAGTCGCGGCAGGAGCTGAGGTCGCGGCAGGGGCCGGGGTAGCTGCAGGGGCACAAGCGGTCAGGACTACAACAAGTGAAACTACAACCATCACAAAAATCAAAAACCGTTTCATTTCTTCCTCCTCTGATGGGTATCTGAATATTTTGAAATTGATTGGTTCGATTGGTAGGACCAACATCATAAATATTCGAGAAAATTATGTATACTCACCTCCTTTCCGGGATTACCCCAGACGTGGCTACCTATTTCTTCGATAAACTGTTTGCTGATATTGGGTTGCTTCTATGCAGGTAGCTTTTCCAAGAACGACTTTACATACTCCACTGCAAGTCGCGGGCTACTCAACACTTCCTTACCTATTTTGTTCGACAACATCGGTGCTAAGCGAGACATTGAAGCCTGAGCCAATACAATTAGATCAACCTGTGGCGCGAGCTGGAGTGCACCGTCCAAAACCATCTGATCATGGCGCGCACGATCGCCGCTCATTAATATCTCGAAAGCTCCCTCGCACAATAGCTGCTTAACTTCAACAGGCTTGCCTGCCTCGGCAGCCCACTGATGGATCAGATCCACCGTGGGTGGTAAGGTCGTAGGCACTGTAGCCATTACACCTATAAGGGAACCCATCGCTACTGCTTTGCGTGTCATGGCGTCATCGATCTTGATGATCGGTACATTGACAAGCCCGCGGGCGACATCCATCGATGGTCCGAGAGATGAACAGGCTGAAAAGATTAGGTCGGCCCCGGCATCTTCAGCTGCCTGTGCCAGGTTGCACATCCGACGGATGTGGGGGACTTGAACTCTGCCAATCTTGCGTACATCGCCAAGAACATGGCTGTCTACGAAATCGATTATTTCAACATCCGGGATTAATTCGTTGAATAAGTCTTTAAAAACAGGTTCCACATTAATAAAGACAAAACTTGTATGCAGCATCGCCATCCGCTTAGTCAATTCGATTTCTCCTTAACGTTCAAATAATCCCGGATCACTTCCAGCGGTCTATTGAGCGCGGTGATCATTGCTTTTCTCGCTGCTACCGGGTTGTGTTTTTCGATCGCCTTGAATATCACATGATGATCTTTATTCGTGGTTGGGACATGATTCGGAAGACGTAATACAATCTTGCGAACATCCGTTTCGGGAACGATTAATGAATTCAACATCTTGGACAAAAATTCGTTATGGGATAATTTCGCAATGGTTGAATGAAAATCGATGTCAACGCTTACCAGTAGCGGGGTATTACTACTGTCGGTCATATGTTCTATTTGCTCTAAAATATCTTTTAGTTCCGCAATATCTTTGGGACCGGCCAGTAGAGCGGCGCGGGCAGCGCAAACAGGTTCGATTGCGAGGCGAGCTTCATAAAAATTTTCGACCAAATGACGATTCTTGACTAACCAATCTGTCAGTGAGACGTTCAAAATATCTGTGTTGGGGTCTTTTACAAAAGTACCCCTGCCATGACGGATGGAGACGAGACCCTGAATTTGTAAAATACTCAAAGCTTCACGGAGAATTGGGCGGCTGACATTAAATTTGGTAGCAAATTCACGCGCCGGGGGTAAGGTTTGCCCGGCTGTGAAGCGGCCTTCTTTAATAGCCTGGGCGATTTGCCGAGCCACTTCGTCTGCCAACCTCGGTTTTTCTACGGTTTGAAAAATATCACTTTTGTCCATTAATATCTTCCTCTTTGGGAAAAACTCGTTAATTTAACCACACCTGATCGTTCGAGTAAATAGAATTAAGGACAAATTCTGTATATATAATACATAGCCATGATTGAGTTGTCAAGTGGTTAATAGACTTTACCACATAATTGGTAAAGTCTATTAACCACTTGATCATTTTTTTTCAAGATTGCACAATAGATTGAAAAGAATTAAACAAAAACAGATGGACATCTCCCCTACACATCATCTGTTGGCCGGAATTGTGGTGAAACTATTTAGCGAACCTCATAATTCAATGCTTACGGAGCAAGGCAGGTAAAGGTTCACGATTCTCTACAAAACGCTCATAAGAACCACGTAGGACAGCCGAGAGAGAGAAGCCTTTCAGCCAGAAATATCTTTCGGCATCAAACAGGTCTTTTCAGGGATTGCATTTGCTAATTCCAAAAACTAGAGGAAACTTTCCTTCCATTCTTGATGGATTTCTGACCAGAGTTGTTCAAGGTAGCGTTCAAAAATCCAGGCATTGATTTGATCCAGATCGTTTTCCGAATCATGGTCTAATTCCGGAGGTCACTTGGGATACTCGGATTCGTGATTATGGCAGGCGGCTTCCATCCGTGTGACAAAACTTGGTGCAGGCAGTCAAATATTAGGAGAGGCCTACCGCTAGTTAACATTGCACTTTGGGTTTCTCATCAGCCCCACCATTCATCACACACCGGAACATAAGGGAAAGGTCGAACGCGGGGTGCATTATGTGAAACGCAACTTTATGGCAGGGCAGGAATTTGTGGATATGCGCACGGCCAACAAGCATTTAATATAGAAGGTGATGAATACAGCTGTAGAGCGTCAACATGGCACCACAGCAAAGGCTCCCATCCACACGTTCAACAGTTTTGAAATAAGCTAACTGCTGCCCATTCCCATTGGAGATTTTGAATTATGGGAAATTCGCCCGGTAAAAGTGCATCCAGATTGCTATGTTAATATTGCGGGCAGTCTTATTCAGTATCGTAAACCTGATTAACCAGGAACTTAGCGCCCATATCAGCGAAAGGTTTGTGGAAATCTACAATGGGTTGAATTTGGTCGCCAGTCACCCGCGTAGCACCCGTCCAGGACGATGGCAAACCCGACTGGAGGATTATCCACCGGTAAGAGCGCCTTTTCTGACACGTACAATTCAATGTTGCAGGGAATTAGGAGTAAAAGTGGGGCCTTCCACCCTGCAAGTGGTTGAGCAACATCTCGACGATCGTTCTCTCTATCAATTCCGTTTAGTTCAAGTCATTCTTCGCATCGGAAATATCCTAGGTACTAAACGACTGGAGGCAGCCTGTACTCGGGCATTGTATTTCGGAGATATTCGTTATCGCCAGATCAAGAACATCCTCAATTCCGCTTTAGACTGTGAGCCATTACCCGAAGCCCAACTCCCTTTGCTAATGTAAAACTTTTTTTCGCTCGCAAACAGGAAGATTTCTGGGGGATAAACTAATGATGACACATCCCCTTTATCCTAAAATCCGTCCGCTAAAACTTTTTGAAATGCTCCAATCATTGGACATGCGAGTTTCCCAGTCTCTGGATCAGCAATTGGTTCCCCGGGAATTTCTGGCTTTGTTATGGGGGATGAAATTGGACTACGTTCTCAGCATGGCCAGGTACTAAGACTGGCTAAATCCGGTTGTGATTGCAATAAGACTTGAACTCATTTTGATTTCCTGGCAGCTCCGGGAATTAACCGAGATCTGATCCAGTATTAGGCTTCCGGCCTGTTTATTCAACATCATGAGAATTTTTTTATGTGTGGACCAACTGGAGTAGGTAAAAGCCACCTCGCCAATGCCATTGACATTGTGGTCATTAAACATAATTTCAAAGTCATTGTAAAAACAACTCATTGTTTGTTGCTCGATCTACAAATCTCGCGGGCAAATGGAACTTATCCCCGCTTGTTGGCTCGCATCCTGAAATGTGACTTATTGGGATTGGATGACTTTGCTCTTCAATATATTCCTTCCCAGTCAACCCAAGATTTATTCGAGTTCGTTCTTAGAACGATACGAACGTCGTTCAATCATTATTACCAGCAATTTGGTTTTTGAGGAATGGGGGGAGATCATAGCCAATGATCTTTTATCTAGTGCGGCTTTGGGTCGTCTGACTCACCATGCCCATACTTTTATTCTTATTGGAACTTCACAATTACTTTTCCTTCAGTCCACAATTCATCAAGACTGTAAAACTTGCGTTGATCCGGCGAAAACAAGTGCACGACAATATCACCCATATCCAGCAAAATCCAACCATCGTCCGATTTACCCTCAATGCGGGAATGTAAACTGAACTCTGTCCTGGCTGCTCTATCCAGGGTTTCTGCCAGCGCATTTAATAATCTCGTACTGCTTCCATTGCAGATAATAAAATAATCTGTAAACGATGCTATCCCCGTCACATCCAACAAGACGATGTTTTCGCCTTTTTTATCTTCCAGAACTGTCACCAATTGTTTTGCTGCTTCAGCCGTATTCAGACTTCACCTCATCATTTGATTAGTAGATAAAGTATATCTCATTATCACCCATTAATCAGCCTTCAGTGGAAACTTTCTTTGCGTTGTATAAACTGGAAAGGATGGTTTTAAATCGCTCTTAATTAATTCGAGATTGTCAACTGTAAAAGCTGCAATTTTCTGATGCGAGTATTCATCAATTTTCTGTCTAAGGAATCCCAACTCTGGCAATGATAGATTCAATCGCGTTCTGCCAAGAGTCAGGTGTGGTGAAAACGCGCGTTTTTCTGCTGCAAACCCATGCTGGGAGAGACTGGTTTCCAATTCTCTTTGCAGTTGCAATAGTTCCGGCGGCGCTTCCAACCCCAACCAGATTACAGTTGGCTGCTTAATATTTGGGAAAGCCCCGATTCCGCAACAAACCATTGAAAAACGAGAAATCTGATTGCAAATCTCTTCTATTGTGCTGCTGATGTCAGCAATTTTATTTGCCGGGGTTTCCCCCAGGAATTTGACAGTCAGGTGTATTGATGCCGGGTTCGTCCAACGGATGGAATTTCCAAACCCGGACTGTAATTCACGCTGGACTTTTTGTATTTCACCTAACGCAACTTCTGGAATGGGAACCGCGATAAACAACCTCATAAATAAACTGGACCTGGTTTATTCTTTTACCGGTACATCCAACTCAATTTTTCCAGCTTTTTCAAAAGATAGTGTAAGTTTAATCATCTCCCCGACCTGAAGGTCTTTTTGCAAATTCAGCAGCATCACATGATAACCGCCGGGTTCAAAATTTACCTTGCCTCCTGATGGGAGTGCAATAAATTCCTGGGGCATCATCATCATTTTATTATCGGCATCCATTTTCGTCATATGCATTTCGGATGTCTCTGCTATGGATGCTTCCGCGCCCACTAAACGATCGTCCATTTTTGTGTTGTTTTCAATAACAAAATAGGCAGCGCTGTTTCCGTCTATTTTCCCCGGCCGTACCCAGGGCGCATTGATTTTCATCGTTTCATCGGCAGAACAGCCGCTCAAAATCATCAAAGAAAGCAGCGCAAGAAGTAGTTTTTTCATTTCGAATCCTCCCGAATTAAGTATAGCATCGTGGCTGGGCGCAGCCAACCAGGCTATGCATCAAGTATGGATTGTGGTATAAGAAGCTTACCCTGCTGTGTTCGTGATGCTGCAACCGCGGTTTTGCGCCAACACTTGAAAAATGGATCTCTATCTTTCAGGAGTAACGCGATAGGCTTAGGCCAAGGCGGAGCTTCTGGGTCAGGATCCTACCTGCGAAAGCAGGTGCAAAACTACGCAGCACATCGGCATGGCGGGGTTTTTTATACGAAACAAAAAAGGGGCTGTCCAAAAAGAAAGAGGTCAGCCT
>Ga0351877_1165_pt1 | contig 14949 bp, 11 predicted proteins | sample BONcelFGM3001D13_FD_206775 | JGI IMG/M metagenome (GOLD analysis project Ga0351877, IMG submission 206775) | Enriched cells from coal bed in the Powder River Basin, Montana, United States - BONCAT cells FGM rep3 HSBNCT.FGM.300.1.D13 ...
CGTCCTCGATATCATGCTCTCCCGTGCGGGGTACAAGGTCGCCACGGCCGACGACGGGGCTGCGGCGCTCGACATCATCGGGAAGAAAAAATTCGATCTCGTCATCACGGATCTCAAGATGCCGCGCGTCGACGGGATCGACCTGCTCAAGGGGATCAAGGAAACGGCACCGGGTACGGCCGTGATCCTCCTGACGGCCTTTGCATCCGGGGAGACGGCACTGGCCGCCATGCGCGAGGGCGCTTACGACTATGTCGAGAAGAACTTCAATGTCGAAGATCTGCTGGCCATCGTCCGGGATGCCCTCGAGAAAAGGGAGGTGGAACGGAAGGAAGATCCCCTCCCGCTGCAGCAAGGGGATGACGCCCGGTATTTTGGAACCATGGTAGGCCGCGGCAAGGAGATGCAAAAGGTCTATGCCCTGATCCGCAAGGTGGCCGACACGCCGGCCAACGCACTCATCCTCGGGGAAAGCGGGACAGGGAAGGAACTGGTGGCCAGGGCCATCCACGACAACAGCGCGCGCAAGGGAAAGCCCTTTGTGGCCATCAACTGCGGCGGCATCCCGGAGAACCTCCTGGAGAGCGAGCTTTTCGGGTATATGAAGGGCTCCTTCACGGGGGCTTTTGCGGACCACGCGGGCCTCTTCGAGGTCGCCCGGGGCGGGACGATCTTCCTTGACGAGATCGCCGAGCTGCCCGTCATCCTCCAGGTCAAGCTGCTGCGCGTCGTGCAGGAGAAGGCCGTCCGCAGGATCGGCGGCTCCGAGGACATCAAGGTCGACGTGCGGATCGTCTCGGCAACGAACCAGGACCTGCAGAAAAAGGTAAAGCAGGGCGAATTCCGCGAGGATCTCTACTTCCGTCTCAACGTGATCCCGATCCACATCCCGCCGCTGAGAATGCGCAGGGAGGACATCCCGCTTCTGGCGCAGTACTTCATCGAGAAATACGCAAAGGAGTTCGGCAAGGAGGTCAAGAGGATCTCCACGTACGCCCTGGAGCTGCTCATGCGCTACCCGTTCCCGGGAAACATCCGGGAGCTGGAGAACATCATCGAGCGCAGCGTCGCCCTGGAGAGCTCCAGCATCGTCCTGCCGGAGAACCTGATCATCGCGGAAGAGGGCAACGGCGCGGCCCCCTCGAACGGGCCCGCGGGTGAGTTCCCGGAGACAGGAGTCGATCTCAACGGGGAACTGGAGCGCTACGAGCGGGAGATCATCCGCAAGGCCCTCGAGAAGGCGAAAGGGTCCAAAACGAAGGCGGCCTCGCTTCTCGGGGTGAGTTTCCCCAGTCTCCGGCATCGTATCGAGAAACTTAGCATGGAGAACGGGGAAGGGGAGGGGGAAGAAAGGTGATGAGGATCAGCAGGAGCTGATGAGATTCATCATTTTTCCCCGGTTTTCGAAGGGTGGGAAAAGGTGCGCGGAAGAGAGATGTTCACTTGTAACTTCACGATATAACGATGAAAACAAAAACAAAGAAAAAATTCCAGATTGTGGCATGCGATTTGCTAAATCAGGGTCAGAACGAAACAATCACGACAAGGGGGGCGACAGAAGAGAAAAGCAGTTCGGTCTAAAGTTATCGACAAAGAAGGCGATAGTTCTTAGTAGCTAAATATACAAAAGAAAATCGAACCGGAGGTTATCATGATCAGTTATTTCGCGAAAAAGAGAAACAAGAAGGGCTTCACGCTGATCGAGCTCATGATCGTCGTGGCCATCATCGCCATCCTGGCGGCAATCGCAATCCCGCAGTTCTCGGCTTACAGGCTGAGGGGCTACAATACGGCATCCAAGGCAGACCTGAAAAACGCCTATACGGCGGCACAGGCCTACTTCAGTGACAGCCCGGCCGCAACGCTCAATGCCGCCAAGCTCGCTCTCGGCGGATTCGTAGGCACCTCTAACGTGACTCTTACGGTTTCGGATGGCACGATGGCCGCCCTGAGCTTGACAGGGGTGCACACGGCCACCGGATCCACTACTTATACGATTAGCTCTACGGGCGTCATCACTCCGTAACCGCCTCCGGAAAGGCATCGGACACAAGCCGGGTGAAAGGGGATCCTTTCACCCGGTTCTTTTTTCTGGAATCTGCTAATGAAAAGCGCAGTGCCCGGAAATGCCGCAGGGATTGCAGGTGTTTCCCTGTACTTTACGGAAAGGCCAGGCACCCAAGATACATCGCCAGGGTGTGAAACCTTGTCTGCAGAAGTAAACCACTGAGAACGGCTACGAAGACCGGAAGTGATGAGGTACAGCAGCAGGTGATGAGGACCATCACTTCCTGCAGGTTGTCGAAGGTTAGGCGCAAGGTGCAAAAGAGAGATGTGACGCAATAACAGCCCGATATAATTACACAATACAATATAGTGAATAGATAGATATTGTGGCATGCGATTTGCTCAATCAGGGTCAGAACGAAACAATCACGAATAGGGAGGGCGAGAGAATAGAAAAAAACAGTTCGGTCTGAAATGAAAAATGAGAAGGCGAAAGATCATAGAAAAAATAGAGAAAAGAAAAACAAACAGGAGGATTATCATGATCAGTTATTTCGCGAAAAAGAGAAACAAGAAGGGCTTCACACTGATCGAGCTCATGATCGTCGTGGCCATCATCGCCATTTTGGCGGCAATCGCAATCCCGCAGTTCTCGGCTTACAGGCTGAGGGGCTACAATACGGCATCCAAGGCAGACCTGAAAAACGCCTATACGGCGGCACAGGCCTACTTCAGTGACAGCCCGGCCGCAACGCTCAATGCCGCCAAGCTCGCTCTCGGCGGATTCGTAGGCACCTCTAACGTGACTCTTACGGTTTCGGATGGCACGATGGCAGGCCTGAGCATGACGGGGGTGCATACTGCCACAGGAGCCACCACCTATACGATCAGTTCCACGGGCGTCATCACTCCGTAACCGCCTCCGGAAAGGCATCGGACACAAGCCGGGTGAAAGGGGATCCTTTCACCCGGCTTTTTCGTGAGGCGGGATCGCGTTCGCGACCCGACAGACGAAAAACGGTGTTGAAAAACGGATGATTGGGCCTGTTTCTTGCTTTTGACTCTGTAACTCGAGTTTTTCAGATTTTACACTCCAGTTTGCGAGAGAGACGGGATGCAGGCTGAACGGTTTGACCAGTCAAAAAAGAAACGTCCCTGTCGGGCTGTGCTGATCGGCTTTCTCCTGGCGCTGATGACGCTTGCCCTGTACTGGCCGGTTCAGTCATTTGACTTCGTCAATTACGATGACGAAGTCTATGTCACGAACAACCGCCAGGTTCAGGGCGGCCTATCCCCGGCAGGGATCGTGTGGTCATTCTCGAACTTCGATGCCGGCTTCTGGCAGCCGACTGTCTGGCTGTCGCACATGCTGGACTGCCAATTGTACGGAATGCATGCCGGCGGGCATCACTGGACGAGCGTACTGATCCATACGGCCGGTGCGCTCCTGCTTTTTTTCGTTTTATCCCTCATGACGCACTCGCTCTGGGCAAGCGCGCTCGTGGCAGCGCTCTTTGCCGTCCACCCCCTTCACGTGGAATCGGTTGCCTGGGTTGCGGAAAGGAAGGACGTCCTGAGCGGGTTCTTCTGGATCCTTACGATGGGCGCCTACGCCCATTATGTAAACGTTCCGACGCTCCGGCGGTATCTGCTCGTGCTGGGTTCATTCGTCATGGGCCTCCTGTCGAAGCCGATGGTCGTCACCCTTCCATTTGTCCTGCTGCTTCTTGATTACTGGCCCCTGCGGCGGTTTACCGGGGTGCAAACCGCCTTCGACCGATGGTGCGCCGGGGGGCCTGCGCCCCTTCGCACCCCGGGTGCCAGACTCGTTGCGGAAAAGGTGCCGCTCGTCGTTCTCTCCGCTGCCGCCGTTGCCATTACCTATGTTGCCGAGCACCATGTCGGCGCCGTGAAAAGCATGGCATCCTATTCCCTCGGGGTCCGGCTGGCCAATGCCATCGTGTCCTATGCACTCTATATCCGGAAGACGATCTGGCCCGTCGACCTGGCTGTCCTGTACCCCCATCTCGGAATGCCGCCTCTCTGGCTGGTGCTGGCGTCCGCGGTGTCGCTTGCGGCCGTAACCGGGCTCGCATGGCGTCTCCGCACGCGAGCCCCATACCTTGCGGTAGGATGGTTCTGGTACCTGGGGACCCTCGTTCCCGTCATTGGCCTCGTTCAGATCGGCTCTCACGCGATGGCGGATCGCTACACCTACATCCCCCTGCTGGGCCTGTTCATCGCCCTGGCCTGGGGGGCAAAAGGAATCGTCGAGAAGCGGCCGGGCTGGAAAATCGGCATCATAGGCCTTTCGGTTCTCTCCATCGCGGTTTTGCTTTTTCCCGCCAGGGCGCAGATCGGGACCTGGCAGGACAGCGTCACCCTTTTCGAGCATGCCCTCACGGTGACAAAGGACAACCCCGTTGCCCGATTCAACATCGGTGCCCATTATCTGGGGAGAAATGATTGCTCGAAGGCCGTGCCGCATTTTCAAGAGGCCATCGAGATGAAAAAAGACTTTGCCCTGGCCTTTCACTGCCTGGGGGTCTGCGACTCGCGTAACGGCACCGCGGCAGGAGCTCTCCACTACTATGGGCAGGCGATCGAGATCGATCCCCGATCGAAAATGCCCCGGATAGAGCGCGGGCTTATGCTGATGCAGCAGGGCAGACTGGATGAGGCCGAGGAGGATTTCAGGCAGGTCCTCCGGATGGACCCGGCTCATGAAGCCGCGCATAACAATCTGGGCATGTTACTGATGCAGCAGGGAAAGCACGGGGAAGCGGAGGCGCGATTCAGTGACGTGATTCGCGTCAACCCCCGCAATGCCCAGGCGCACAACAATATCGGCATCGTTCGCACAGCACAGGGCAGGACGGACGACGCCATCGCGAGTTTTCTGAAGGCCCGGGAACTTATGCCGGGAAACGCCGCCATAGAAACAAATCTGAGAATCGCCTGCGAAAAACGTCAGAGGGACACATTGGGGAAAGGGGCTATCTAGGCCGTGCAGCACTCCAGAGATGGCATTGAAGCCGGCACAGTGGCACATCAGGAAGTCTTACCCCTGTCGTCTGCGGAAGCCTCCAGCCGGACGGAGCGGATTCTCTGCCTGGTGATCGCGTGCGCCCTGGCTGGGATCCTCGTCATCGAGATCATCCTCTGCCTGATGCCGCCCGTTTCGCGCGACGCGCTCATCCATCACCTCGCAATCCCGAAGCTCTGGATCCGCCACGGGGGATTCTATGAGATGCCCTGGACCCAGTTCAGCTATTTCCCCATGAACATTGACCTGCTCTACCTGGTCCCGCTGATTTTCGGCAACGATCGGGTGCCCGCCTTCATCCATCTGCTCTTCGGATGGGGGACGGGTTACCTCGTTTACCGATATCTGAAAGATCAACAGGGAAAAGTCTGGGGTCTGCTCGGCCTGCTGGTCTTCGTCAGCACCCCGATGGTCATCCGTCTGTCCATTACCGCATATGTGGACCTGGGGATGATCTTTTTCACGACGGCGAGCGTCCTGAGCTTTATACGATGGAGGGACGGCCGATATGAAGAGATCAAATGGTTATTGCTTTCCGCCGTCTGCATGGGGCTGGCCGCAGGCACAAAATACAACGCCCTCATCTCCTGGCTCTTCCTCGGCGGGGCGGTCTGCTTTCTTTATGCGAGGGATACGGGAAAACAGCTGCAGGCCATCCGGTGGGGCTTGATCTTTTTCCTGGTTGCCCTTGTCACCGTCTCACCCTGGCTTGTCAAAAACCTCGTCCTGAAGGGAAATCCGATCTATCCCCTCATGGACAACGTGTTCTCGTTTATTCATGGCGGCCGCGAAACTGCTGCATTCCTTGCGGCGGGCGAGGCGGAGAAAGGGGCGGGCTACAGTCTCCTCAGGAACAGGACGCTCCTGTACGGGGAAGAGATCTGGCAAATCCTGCTTTTGCCTCTCCGGATCTTTTTCGAGGGCCGGGATCATTCCCCGCAGCACTTCGACGGCGTCCTGAACCCGCTGTTTGCGCTGTCGATCCCTTTTGCATTCGTCGGGAGCCAAAAGGGCCACCGGTTCTTATTTTTCCTCTTCATCATTTTCGTTTTCCTCGTGTCGATTCTCATGGCGGACGTGCGGATCCGATATATCCTGCCGATCCTGCCGTTCATGACGATCCTTGCCGTCACAGGGATACGAAACATCACAGAGTGGCTGGCGCGCCGCGGGCAGAAAGCCCTGAGGTTGGCAGGCCGGGCGGTTCCTTACGCCGTCGTCCTGCTGATTGCCGCAAACCTCTTCTACCTGGGAAATCAATTCACGGCCATCAAGCCCCTGCCTTACATCCTCGGCGAGGAGTCGCGGGACGAGTTCCTTTCCCGGCAGGTCGGCAGCTACCGGGCCACGGCCTTTATCAATCGAGAGCTGCCGGGCGATGCCGTTGTCTATCTTCTGTATCTGAGCGGGCGGGGATACTACCTGGACCGGGACTACATCTACCACGTCGGACTGGAGACAGCCGTCGTGAGGGCCATGGTGCGCTCGTCGGCGGATGCGGCGACGCTTGCGGCCTTCCTGAGATCCCTGGGGGGCACCCACATCCTGGTGAGAGAAGAACTGCTGATGAAGGCGCTCGAGGACAACTTTCCCGGGGAAACCGTCCGGAACGTTCGGGAAAAGCTTGCGGAATGCCTCACGAAAGTTTATGAATCGAATGGTCACGCCGTTTACCGGATACGGTGAGGAATGAAGGATGAACCCTTCTCACCGCTGATCCTCTCCATCTGGAGGAAGGGAGCATTCACCCTCACCCCGACCCTCTCCCCTCAAGGGAGAGGGAACTGTAAACGATGATCCGGGTTGCACAACAAGGTGAGGTTCCCCGTGGGCAGAGGGAGCCTGCAAGGTAAAGGTCCTGCAGGGAGAGGAAGATTCAGGTAAGGGCTTTCAGAGGAAGAATGTTTGCAGGGAAGAAAGTCATCGTCGTCATGCCCGCCTACAACGCGGCGCAGACCCTATTGAAGACCTTTGAGGAGGTCATGGCCCAGGGCGTCGTGGACCGGGTCATCGTCGTCGATGACGCGAGCCACGACGAGACGGCGGCACTCGCGCGAACCCTTCCGGGCGTGAAAGTCCACCGGCACCCTGAAAACAGGGGCTACGGGGCGAACCAGAAGACCTGCTACCGGATGGCCCTGGAAGAGGGTGCTGATATCGTCATCATGGTCCACCCCGATTACCAGTACACGCCCAAGCTCATCCCGGCCATGGCATCGCTCATCGGCAACGGGCTCTATGAGTGTGTCCTCGGCTCTCGCATCCTCGGGGGCCATGCCCTTCGCGGCGGCATGCCTCTGTGGCGATACGCGGCCAACCGGTTCCTGACGCTTTTCGAGAATTTCCTGACGGGCGCAAAGCTCTCCGAGTATCACACAGGCTACCGGGCCTTTTCACGGAAGGTCCTCGAGGAGATTCCTCTGGATGGGAACTCGGACGATTTCATCTTCGATAACCAGATGCTTCTCCAGGTGCTCTGGTACGACCACCCGATTGCCGAGATCAGCTGTCCCACGCGGTATTACGCCGACTCATCATCCATCAATTTCCGGCGCAGCGTCCGATACGGCCTCGGGTGCCTCTCGACGGCCGTCCTCTTCCGGCTTTCCCGTTTCGGCATGGCAAGGACTCCTCTCTTCCCGGGTGGCCGGGTCACGACGCGGTGAAGGAGGGATCTCGCGTGGCGCAGGGATCGGACAATCGTTTCGATGATTTTTTCGTAGAGCCGGCTTACCTCTCTCTGAAAAACCACCTCTACAACTATCAGGTGCGCAAGCGAGCCGTCCGGGAGCGACTTTCCCGGCAGGGGGAAGGGATGTTGCTGGAGGTGGGCAGCGGTATCTCACCGATCTCGCCCGCTACAGACGCGACGGTGTTTACTGAGCTTTCCTTTTCGGCGCTGCGATGCCTGAAAGCAGGGCAGGGCGCCGGCCACTATGTAGTCGCCGATGCTACGAGGCTGCCCTTCAAGAAAGAGGTTTTTCGCAGTGCCGTCTGTTCCGAGGTCCTCGAGCACATCGAGGACGACTCCGGGGCCATCGGCCAGGTGGCTTCCGTCCTGGAAGAGGGCGGCCGTCTTGTCGTGACCTTCCCGCACCGCAGGGAGTTTTTCGCCGTCGATGACCGCTTCGTGGGGCATCACCGCCGCTACGAGCTGCCGGAGATGATCGACCTGCTGGAGAAATCGGGCCTGCGAAGCCTGTCCGTCTGCAACGTCCTGGGACCCCTGGAAAAACTGACCATGTGGGCCACGGCAGCCTTCCTCACGGCCTGTTCCTTCACCGGAAGGTCTTCCCCGGCGGCGGGCAGGGGATTTCGCCCCCCTGCAGGGTTCGTAAAAGCCTTTGAGCTGATCAACCGCCTCTACGCGGGGCTTGCCCGGATCGATGCACGGGTTGCGCCGACACGCCTTGCCATGGTCCTGCTGGTTGTGGCTGAAAAGCAGCGGGCGCCCGCCGACTGATCCGGAGATGTCAAAAAATCTTTGCCTGCCTTCTCTCTTTGCGATAAGACGGACTCCAGGGCAACCGCCCCCGGGGGGGGGAGTTGCACCGGACAGGAGCGCAAATGCCGACAGCCATCCGGGAACATTCCCTGGTTGATGAGTACCTCAATTTTCTTGCCGTCGAGAGGGGGGCTTCGCTCAACACCCTGGATGCATACAGCCGCGACATCCACCAGTTTCTGGAATTCGCGACAGCCGGTGGCGTTTCATCGCCGCTCGCGGTGAAGCCCGCAAACGTGACGGCGTTTCTTGAGGAGCTTCGTGATCAGGGCCTCTCCTCGACGTCCATGAACCGGAAGCTGGCCGCGATCCGGGGGTTCTACAAGTATCTGCTTCGCGAGGCGAGGCTGGAGGAGAATCCCCTGGCCCGGGTGCAGATTGCCCGCACCTGGATGCGGCTTCCCGGCACGCTCAGCCGTGAGGAGATGGAAACCCTCCTCGGTCAGCCCGCCGACGCGACCCCGGCGGGCATCCGGGACCGGGCGATCCTGGAGCTTCTCTATGCCTCGGGGATAAGGGTCTCGGAGCTGGCAACGCTCACCCTCAACCGGGTGAACCGGCAGATGGGATTTCTCGTCACGGTGGGCAAGGGGCGCAAGGAGCGGATCGTACCCGTAGGCCGCTCTGCCCTGCAGTGGCTCGCGCGATATGTCGAGCAGGCCCGGCCCGTATTCCTGAAAAAGCGGACGTCAAGCGTTCTTTTCCTGAACCGCTCCGGCGAGGGATTCACCCGGCAGGGGCTATGGAAACTAATCAAGAAATATGCGAGAATGGCGAATCTCGAGCGGAAGGTCCACCCGCACACCTTCAGGCATTCCTTTGCCACACATCTTCTGGAGGGGGGCGCGGACCTTCGTTCGGTCCAGGTCATGCTGGGTCATGCGGATATTGCGACAACACAGATTTACACCCACGTGACACGGGACAGGCTGAAGGAGATTCATAAAAAATTTCATCCGAGAGGATGAAACGGGAATCAGGCTTCAGGAATCAGGCATCGGGCTAAAGGATACAATGGACTATTACAAGAAGGAAGAGCGCAGGGAGCGGAAAAAGCGGAAAGAAAGAACGGGGCGACCTCTCGTCCTTCTCATCGGGGCCTTGGCGGGAGTCGCTGTCATCGTCGGGGCGGGTCTGCTGATTGCCTTCTACGGGGAGATTTTTTCTCTCAAAGGCTTGAAGGGGATCGTCCGGGTCAGCATCCTGGGCAAGACGCCGGAGTTCCATTACCTCATCATCGAGAGAAACGGCACCGACGAGCGCCTCACGGCCGGCGACGTCTTCAAGATCACCTACCGCGACGAGTTCATCATCAAACAGGTCTCCACGGATTCCCTCTTTGAAAGGAACATCACCGTCGACGCGGAGGGTCTCGGCGGGGCAAACGACCTCAAGGTCCTGCTCAAGGCCGTGGAATTCGTGGACAAGGCGATGAGCACTTCCGTGAAAGAGGCCCTGCGCGGCAAGCCCCTTCCGGATTCCGCCATCAAGATCCGGTACGGCGAGCAGGGAATCGGGAGCGTTGCGGTCCGAATCGAACTGACCGCACAGGATTGGCTGCGCTTTGCGAAGATGCCTGCGAATGCGAAATGGCAGGCGCAGGCCCTCGAAAAGGCCCTCAGCATAAACCCCGATGACACGGCCCTGCGGAAAACGCTGGCCGAGCAGTACCTCGAATCGGGGAAGCTCGACCAGGCCATCGCCCAGTACCGGGCGGTCCTTTCCCGGACGCCCGATGACATGACGGCCCTGGCCGGGCTTTCCCGATGCTATGTCGAGAAGAAGGATTACAACAGGGCCCTGCCGCTCACGAAGCGCATCACCGAGCTCAACCCGAAGGATGCCGGCGCCCATGCCATCGCCGGGTTCCTGTACGGCAAGATGGGCAAGTGGAATGAAGCCGTCACCCACTATCAGACGTCGCTGAGAATCAAGCCCGACGAGGCCATGGTACATTTCAGCCTGGGCGGGGCCTACGAGAAGACGGGAAAGCTTGCGCCGGCCGTCAAGGAGTATGAAGAGGCACATAGGCGGATGCCCAATGACCAGCGGATCGCCCAGGCGTTGGCAGACGCCTACAGCAAGGCCGGCAGGCAGCAGGATGCCGCGCGGCTCTATTCGATGCTCTTGAAGAAGAATCCAAAGGACCCGAACGCCTACGCCACTCTCGCCCAGGCCCACGGCAAGAAGGGGCAGGTGAAAGAGGAGATCGAGAATTACAAAAAGGCCCTGGTGCTGCAGCCGAAAGACCCCATCCTCCACTACAACCTGGGGGTGGCCTACGACAAGGCGAAGCGTCACAAGGAAGCCCTTGCCGAGTACGAGAAAACACTGCAGCTCAAGCCCGACGACACGGATGCGGCGGCTAGAGTCGCGGAATATTATTTCCGCGAGAAGCGTTACAAGGAGGCTGTCGTTGCCCTCAACCGGATCAAAAAGGCGGCCCCGAAGAACCCCCGGGTTTACGCAGACCTGGGTGTTGCCTACGGGGAACTGAAGCAATATCCCGAGGCGGAGGAGAACTACAAGAAGGCCCTCCAGATGGGCCTCAATGACCCCAACATCCAGGCCAACCTTGCCGCCATCTATGAGAAACAGGGCCGCTCGAAGGAGGCGGCGAAGGCCGTCGAGAAGGGGGGGAAATCGGGAAAGGCCCAGACAGAGGCCCTGGAGCGAATGGGCGCTCAACAGATGAAGGCAAAAAACTACGACGGGGCTCTCAAGACGTACCGTCAACTGGCCGCCGCCGACCCCAAGCGGGGGCTGGCCTACGCCAACATGGGCTACATTTACAGCCTCAAGGGGCAGACGGACAAGGCCATCGAGAACTTCAAACTGGCCGTCCGGTATGACAAGGAAGATGAGGGCGCCTGGATGGGTCTGGGCGAGGCCTACGAGAAAAAAAAGATGTACAGGGAAGCCGTCGAAGCGTATAAGGCCGCCTATCAGATCAACCCCGAGTCGAAGGCCGCGGAGAAGATCCCGCAGCTGAGGATCAAGATGCTCGAGGACAAGCACAGGGACTGACAGCGGGAATGATGGAGTGATGGAATGTTGGAATAATGGGTATCGATCAAAAACAGATCTGAAATGCCCAATATTCCAGTATTCCATTACTCCAGTGCCCCAATGACGAAGCGAAGAGAAGAAGACAATGGTTGAACCATGCGCAAAGTGAATGTGGGAGGAATCAAGATCGGAGGCGGGGAGCCCTTTGTGCTCATTGCGGGGCCCTGCGTCATCGAGAGCGAGAAGCTTGCACGCGCGGTGGCCGCGAGCCTGAAGGAGCTCACGGCGGAGCTGGGGATTCCCTTCATCTTCAAGTCCTCCTACGACAAGGCCAACCGCACCTCCGTCCGATCCTTCCGGGGCCCGGGCCTCGAGAAAGGGTTAAAGATCCTGAAGGCGATCCGGGAGGATTTCGGCATCCCCGTGCTATCCGACGTTCATCGCTTCGAGGAGATCGGGAGGGCCTCCGAGGTTCTGGATGTGGCCCAGATTCCGGCCTTTCTGTGCCGTCAGACCGATTTTGTCCTGGAGCTGGCCCGGCACGCGAAGGTCGTGAACATCAAGAAAGGCCAGTTCCTCGCACCCTGGGACGTGGAGAACGTCGTGCAGAAAGTCCTGTCCGCAGGTAACCGCAACATCCTCATCACCGAGCGGGGGACCAGCTTCGGGTACAACAACCTCGTCTCCGACATGAGGTCGATTCCGATCCTGCGGAGGATGGGCTATCCCGTCGTCTTTGACGCCACCCACAGCGTGCAGCTTCCCGGCGGGGCAGGGGAGGCCTCGGGCGGGGAGCGAGCCATGGCCGTCTATCTGGCCCGGGCGGCCGCCGCTGTCGGCGTCGATGCGCTGTTCGTGGAAGTCCACCCGGATCCGGACCGGGCCCGCTGTGACGGGCCGAACTCGATGGCGCTCGACTCGATGAGGGAGCTGCTCGTGACGCTCAAGGGGATCGACGGACTCGTAAAGAAAGCCATGAAAAAGGGTTGAGGATGGGACGCGAGGGAAAGACGGGGGCAGGCTTGCACGGAGCAGACCTCATCGAGAAGATCCGGAAGGTAAAGGTCCTCATACTCGACGTGGACGGGGTGCTCACCGATGGCCGGATCATTATCAGTGACGATGGGCAGGAGACCAAGTGTTTCAACGTCCGCGACGGGCACGGCCTCAAACTGATCCAGCGCGCCGGGATCGAGGTGATCTTCCTCACGGGCCGGAAATCCAAAGTTGTGGAGCACCGCGCCCGCGAACTCGGCATCAAAAAAGTATACCAGGGTGTCTTGGACAAGCTAGCCGTTTTCAACGAAATCCTGGCTGCGGAGGGGCTCGTCCCCGGGCAGATTGCCTATGCGGGAGATGACATCGTCGATCTGCCCGTGCTCAGCCGCGTCGGTTTTTCCATCACCGTGAGCGATGCCCACGACGAGGTCCTGAGGGCCGTGGATCTCGTGACCAAAAACCCGGGGGGCAGGGGCGCCATCCGGGAGGTCTGCGAGATGATCCTCAAGACCCAGGGGAAGTGGGAAGAATTGATGTGCCGGTACCGGGCGTGATGGAAAAAGGTAAGAGGGTGAGGGCGCGCTGATGACTTTCAGCTTATCCAACCTTCTCACCTTCTAAACTTGTCTTCTTGCGCGGGAAGCGCCCTGTTTTTGGCTTTACAACGCGGATGCCGGATGGTATGGTTCACCCCTGCGATGGAATCATGTCTAAGTGGCTTGAATTTTTTCGAAAACTCGCAGGGAAGCCCGCGGGGAAAACCGTTCTTTGGGCAGCTGCGCTCCTGACGCTCGCCCTGGTTGCCGCTGGATTGTACTGGGGTGGGCAGCGGACGGAGCAGAAGCCGCCGGGACTGAAGATCATCGACGATCAAGTCGATCTCTATATTAAAGATGTTCACTACACGGAGGTGGGCGAATCGGGGAATCGGCTCGAGATCAACGCCGACTCGGCAACCTTCCTGAAGAAGGAGAACCAGGCACGGTTCGACCGGGTGCGCATGAAGCTCATCCTGCCCGACGGTAAGACCTATGAACTGACGGCCGACCGGGGCAATCTCCGGACGGACTTGAAGGACGCCGAGATCGAGGGCAACGTGGTGATCCTGTCGAACCGGGGCGACCGGTTCACGACGGATCGCTTGAAATACTCCGACAGCGAGAAGAAGATCTATACGGAGGATCCCGTCACGCTTTCCAACCCGCGATTCGAGATGAAGGGCAAAGGGATGGTCCTCCTGCTGAAATCAGAGCACGTGACGATGGCCGGCGGCATTCGGGCCCGGATCCACTGACCCGCGGCGGCCTGAAGGAACCCGAGGCATGCAAAAACGATTCATCCCGATCCTGATCTTGACCGCGATGGTCCTCCTGTCGTTACAGGGGCCCCTCTGGGGGCAGGACAGCCGCGCCAAGTTGCTGAAGGGCGGAGAGGAGAGCAAGCCCATCGATATCGTCTCCGACCGTCTCGATGCCTACCGGGAGAAGGACCTGGTTCGGTTTTCAGGCAGCGTCGTGGCCACCCAGGGCGATCGCGTGATCAAGAGCGATACCCTGGAGCTTTATTTCAAGAAGAAGGCCGAAGGGACGGCGCCCGCTGCAGGCGATGCCGCCAAGGCCGGGGACATCGACCGGATCGTGGCGAAGGGGAACGTGAGCATCACAGAAAAAGAGCGCATCGTGACGGGGGAACAGGCTGTGTTCCTCAACGACGAGCAGCGGATTGTCGTGACGGGAAACCCCGTCATGCGGGAAGGCAACAATGTCATCACAGGTGACCGGGTGGTAGTGCTCCTCAATGAAAACCGAGGTGTCGTCGAGGGAACCACGGGCAAACGCGTCACGGCAACCATCTACCCCGACGAGTCGAAGGGGAAAAAGAAAAAGGAGTAGCAGCGCAGGGGGCCCGGGCGACCGGGTCTGCGCCGGGAATGGAAAAGCTCGAAGCCAGGGCGTTGACAAAGGTATACGGGGGACGGAAGGTCGTCAGCGGCGTGGATCTGGAGATCCGCCCCGGGGAAGTTGTGGGCCTCCTGGGTCCCAACGGTGCCGGAAAGACGACAACCTTCTACATGATCGTCGGGCTCATCAAGCCCGACGGCGGACGGATTTTCCTCGACTCCGAGGAGATCACCCGGGACCCCATGTTCGTGAGGGCTCGCAAGGGGATCAATTACCTGCCCCAGGAAGCCTCCGTGTTCAGGAAGCTGACCGTCGAGGAAAATATCCTGGCCATCCTCGAAACGCTTGACATCGGAGGCGAGGAAAGGAAGAATAGGCTCAAACAATTGCTCGGCGAGCTCGATCTGACCGATCTGGCCCGCAATAAGGCATACTCCCTTTCGGGAGGGGAGAGAAGGCGGGTAGAGATCACCCGGGCTCTG
>Ga0351877_1167_pt1 | contig 14838 bp, 13 predicted proteins | sample BONcelFGM3001D13_FD_206775 | JGI IMG/M metagenome (GOLD analysis project Ga0351877, IMG submission 206775) | Enriched cells from coal bed in the Powder River Basin, Montana, United States - BONCAT cells FGM rep3 HSBNCT.FGM.300.1.D13 ...
CAGCAGTGAACTGATATCTATTTTCTCTACCGCTTCACTTACCACTCGTACCAGGTGGTTTGCCGGTATCTTCTCCTCATAACTTGAGCTTCCCCAGAAAAAGTAGACAACCAGTTAAGGGAAAAATATAATACTTACTGGAGGAAGGTCATGTCACAAGAACGCAGGAAGTACAGCAAAGAATTCAAGCTAGAAGCCGTCCGGTTGTATGAAAATGGTGAACGGTCTGTATCGGAAGTTGAGCGGGAATTAGGGATCACGACAGGGCTGTTGTGGAAATGGAAAGGGGAGTTGGAGAAATTGCCCAGGAAAGAAGAGGCATTTCCTGGGAATGGAAGAATGATGGACACGGAGGCTCGCATCCGACATTTAGAGCGAGAAAATATTCAACTAAGGCAGGATAAAGAAATCCTAAAAAAAGTGCTGGAAATGTTCTCCAAGGACGGCAAGTGAAATATCAGTTTGTTGCCAAACATAAGGGTAGATATTCAGTAGGGCGTATTTGTGCACTACTGGGAATTGGCCGGAGTGGCTACTATGCCTGGAAAAAGCGCAAGCCTAGCCAGCGGGAACATAAAAATCAAGCACTGATCGATCTTATCCGTCTGATCCACAAGCTAAGCCGAAGAACCTATGGCAGCCCACGAGTGTATGCCCAGTTGAAAAAGCAGGGTATTACCTGCAATCGAAAGACGGTAGCTCGTCTAATGCGCCAGGATGGTTTGAAAGGCCAGCGAAAGTACCGCAGAGTGGCCACCACGAACAGTAAACACAGTTTTCCTGTGGCTCCCAATCTGATAAATCGTGATTTTCATGCCGATCGACCCAATAAAAAATGGGTGGCCGATATTACCTACATTCCAACAGCAGAAGGTTGGTTGTACTTGGCCAGTGTATTGGACCTGTTCTCGCGTAAAGCTGTGGGGTGGGAGATGTCAAGCCGGATTGACGCCGAGCTGGTGGAAAGAGCATTGCGCATGGCCTTGTACCAACGTCAGCCGGACTTTGGATTGGTCCATCACTCAGATCGGGGCAGCCAATATGCCAGTCACCAGATTCGCAATATCCTGGCTGCCAACCAGATCCAGGTTAGCATGAGCGGCAAGGGTAATTGCTATGATAATGCTGTGATGGAAAGTTTTTTTGGCACTTTGAAGAATGAATGGGTCCATCACCAGAAGTACCAGACCCGTTCCCAAGCTCGCACTGATATATTTGGTTATATAGAAGGGTTTTATAATACGGTCAGGCTGCATTCATCGTTGGGTTATCTATCCCCCAATGAGTTTGAAGCCAAATATCAGTTTAACCCTTAACCACCTGTCCATTTTTTGGGGTGAGGTTCAATATGATGAGTCAAAGTAGTAAATGTGAGGTGGTAAAAACTACCCGTCCTCGATATTACAGGTGGACAATAAGGAAAAAGAGGGGACGAAAAGCAAAAGTATATACAGGTGAAGTGGTGAAGCACTGTTCAAGATATTGGAAATATGCGGTCGAAAATGTTCCAAGCGCTTACATCCTTATTTTCCAAAATTCATCAAGGTCCTGGAAAAACTAAATGATTTGATCTTGGCAGCGAAAACAAAAGGACAATTACTCAAGATGAGTCGGGCAATGATTACAAAAATACGAAAAATCCTGGCCTTGACCAGGATTTTTCATTTTTGCATCAAAAATATTATTTCAAAGTTTTTACAAATGAGACAACCTGCCAGCGTTCGTCTTCACTGAGCACGCCCTTCCAGGCAGGCATGGATGAGTTGAAGGGTTCCATCATACCGCCTTCGGAGACCCGCCAGTAAATCCTGTCAACCGTATCATTAGCAGCAACTTCTTGAAGATTGCCGGGTTTTGGCGATAATGAAGCTCCGGCAGGGCCGTCCCCGAGTCCCGTTTCGCCATGACAGCTAACACAATTGGTTTCGTAAACAACCTTTCCCGCCTCAATTGCATCAGAATCACCTTCGAGTGGATTAGTCAATCCCGCATATTCATCCGGAACTGCAACATCCGCAACCGGTTCGGCTGCTTCGGCAGGAGCAGCGCTGGCGCAGGCAGATAATACCAGAACGAAAAGAAGTGCCAAACCGAGGTAAGGAACCATATACTTCTTCATAAATCCTCCATTTGTAAATTTGATAATTATCATTATCATTATAGTACTTCAAAAAATAGTTACAATAAATATATATGGTTCAAACTTGTTTGGAAAGTCTATTTTGATATTTCAGCATAAATTTTGACAGGTATGAGGAGACTGGTATGAAAGATAACAACAGACCGATCGGGACATTTGTAATTCTGATTATTTATCTGGTTGTCATCATTGCCAGTTGGTTGGGTGTTTACATGTTAATGCTTTCCAGGGGAGGAAATTAATGGAAATCAATCCTTATGAAAAAATTTGGATTGGAATAACGATTGCGGCAGTGATTTTTATGCTGGCAGCCATAACCCTTGCCAGTTTTGGTCTAGGTGCCTCTTTGCCTGGTGCGGCCGGTTCGGTTGACCCGCGAATCCTCGTGCAGCAGCCACCGTTCAATACGCCCGGCCTGTTCCAACTTTCGCAGGGTAAATATCAGGCGATTATGATTGCTTCAGCCTGGGCATTTAATCCGAACACAATGCGGGTTCCGGTGGGTTCTGAAATCACATTCAAAGTGACCAGCCGGGATGTGACGCATGGCATGCTGATCGAGGGTACCAATGTGAATTTGATGATCCTCCCCGGCCAAATCGCCGAAGCTACCCACAAGTTCAACAAAGCCGGAACATACCTGTTTGTCTGCCATGAATATTGCGGTACAGGCCATCAGACCATGTCTGGAAAAATCATCGTAACACCATAATTACGGAGGAATAATATGCTTCTTCGCGAAAAACGGTTCATCGGCTGGCAAATTGGTGTGGCGTTAGCCGCCCTTTCAATTGGCGTTTTACTTGGACCCCTTCAGGCACTGGAACATGCCAAAATTGATTTATATCCATACCTGAAACCTCTTTTGGCCACATATTACCAGGGATTGACATTACATGGGGTGCTGAATGCGCTGGTTTTTACAACACTGTTCATTACAGGTTTTCAGACATTTGCTGTCATAAAAGGACTGGAACGCCCGTTGCGCGCCTTTCCAATGGCGGTCGTTGGTCTGGTGATGATGCTGGTTGGTATGGTAATGGCCGGTTATATGATGCTGGCCAATCAGGCAACCGTACTTTACACGTTTTACCCGCCTCTTTCAGCCAGTCCAGTCTTCTATATTGGTCTTACAATTCTTATCATTGGTTCGTGGGTAATTGGCTGGAGCCAATTCCTGACTTTGTACTCCTGGCGCAAAGATAATCCGGGCGTGCGTACTCCAATAATAACCATGGGGTCTGTAGTTAATGCCACATTATGGCAATTGGCTACACTGGGTATTGCCACCCAAATGCTGGTACTGGTCATCCCGTGGGCATTAGAATTGGTGCCCGCAACCGATGTGTTATTGAATCGCACCCTGTTCTGGTTTACAGGACATCCGCTGGTCTATTTCTGGCTGCTTCCAGCCTACGTCTCCTGGTACGGAATGTTACCTAAACAGGCAGGCGGGAAGTTATTCAGTGACCCGCTGGCACGGTTGTCTTTCTGGGGGTTGCTGATACTTTCAACTCCGGTGGGATTTCATCACCAGTTTGCCGATCCGGGTGTTCCGGTTCTGTGGAAATATATCCATACTTTCCTGACATTTATGGTGGTTATCCCTTCACTAATTACTGCTTTCACCGTGCTGGCGTCGTTGGAACGAGCCGGCAAAAACAGAGGAGGAAAAGGCTTATTTGGCTGGGTTTCCGCCCTTCCGTGGAAGGATCCTTCTGTGGCAGCCCAGGTTTTAGCCGGGGTCTTATTCCTATTTGGCGGACTGGGCGGTATTATTAATGGGTCTGCACCGTTAAACCTGGTTATCCACAATACAGCCTGGGTTCCAGGTCATTTTCATTTGACGGTGGCCACTGCGTCAACCCTGTCATTTTTCGGTATAACCTTCTGGCTGATCCCTTACCTTTCGGGTAAACAGTTATATTCGCCTAGAGCAGCCCTGGCATGCGCATGGACATGGTTCATAGGGATGATATTTTTCAGCGGCGGCATGCATTGGCTGGGACTGGTGGGCGCCCCACGGCGGGTGCCATTTTCCACGGCCACTTACAGCCTGCCATCCTGGCAAATTCCGCAAATACTGACTGGAATTGGCGGAGCGATTCTTTTTGTTGCTTCCATCCTGTATTTTGTCACAGTCCTTGGCACTGTTTTCTCGAAGAAAAAAGGTGTTGGGGAGGAAATTATTCCCATTGCCGAAGCAGAGGTTGATCCCAGCCACACGCCTGCCTGGCTGGACGCCTGGAAAACCTGGATCATTATCTCCATTATTCTGGTCGTTATTGGGTATGGCCCAATATTGATCCAGATGTTCATGAATATTAACTTGAATGCACCTGGATTTAAGCTATATTAAAACCAGGTATTCATAAAGAAACTTCAAGAACTTGATTTAGCAATGGTTTATTTGTGCTGTGAAATTCGTTCTTGAATTGTCAGACATCTGACGTATAATAGAGATGATGTCCATGACATTCACACCTTCTACATTTCCTGTAAATCGGGCTCCGCGGATTGAGCTCGAGTCCACCCTGGTTCACCTGCTGAATTCCATGAACCAGGGTGACCGCCTGCCACCTGAACCAGACCTCGCCAGGCAGTTGGGTGTGTCCAGAGCCATGCTGCGAGAAGTTGTTACCGGCCTGGTTGAACGCGGTCTATTAATTCGCCGGCAGGGGATTGGGACATTTGTTGCCAGTCAAACACCGTTTTTCGACTTTGGGCTTGAAGTGTTGGAGAGTCTGGATAGTTTAGCCCATCGAACCGGTATGGAAACCGAAGTCAGCGAACTGGAAATACTTCCCCGTAGATGCAAGCCGGAAGAAGTGGGTTTGCTGCAATTTGAATCAACTGATGAAAATGTCCTGGAAGTGTCCAGAGTCATATCAATCAAGGGAAAACCTATAGCTTTCCTGGTCGATATCGTTCCGGATCAGTTTCTCTCACAGGCCGAAGTCAATGCCAGTATTCATGGTTCGGTTTATGATCTATTGAATCAAAAAAGCGAAATTCCGCTGGCATATTCCCGCACTGAGATCATGGCGGTAAATGCCAATAATACGCTGGGAAAACGCCTGCATGTGCTGAATGGGTCCGCGCTGATCCTGCTAACCGCCCAGTTATTTACCCAGGGAGATCAGGTTGTTGATTTTTCGTATAGCTATTTTGTTCCCGGGCAATTTAAATTCCATGTGATGCGACGGCTTAACAAGCCGATAGACGGCTGATAAACCGTAGTAACTTATTACTCTCTATTTAACGGAGGCATAAAATGCGTAGTTTTGCAGGTCGCGATATTCTCTCTTTGAAGGACTTCGAGCGAAATGAGTTCTTCCATGTACTGCAGGTAGCTGATGAATTGGAACCCATAGCCCGTTCCCGCAAGAACGTGGATATGCTCAAAGAAAAAACCATGGTTACGGCGTTCTATCAACCCAGCACCCGTACCCGCCTGGCACATGAAGCCGCCATGCACCGCCTGGGCGGTCACGTGACCGGTTTTTCTGATGCCAAAATGACCCGTGCCGGCGACTGGTATCAGGAATCCATCAAAGACACTGTCAAAATGTTGGAGTTCTACGGCGATGTTATCGTGATGCGCCACTTCCAGCAGGGTGCTCCCATGGAAGCTGCCAAATGGGCTTCCGTGCCGATCATCAATGGTGGTGATGGCTGGGGTGAACATCCGACCCAGATCTTGACCGACCTTTATACCGTTCTGACTGAAAAAGGCACTTTGGATGGTTTGACCTGGTTATGTGTGGGTGACATGCGCATGCGTACCATGCACTCAATCGCTTATGCCCTCACCCAGTTCGACGCTGAAGTTATCTTCTGCTCCCCACCAGAACTCTCCATGAAACCTGAGTTCAAAGAAGAATTGCAGCAGTACAACCTGAAATTCTCCGAAGCCCCGCATGTTGGCGATGTGATTGACCGGGCGGATGTCATTCTGGTTGAACCTGTTATCCAGCCTGATTACACCAAATCGCGCCAGGAAGCCGGCGAACATGGTGAGACCCCCGCCAACTACAAAATTACCCGCGATTTATTGTTCAACAAAGCCAAAAGCGATTCCATCCTGCTGCATTCACTACCCCGCATGGATGAAATCCCCGCAGATGTAGATATCACCAAGCATTCCCGCTACTGGCAGGAAGCTTATAACGGTGTTGTCATGCGCATGGCATTACTGGCCTTGATCATGGGCAAGATGGAATAATTTAGACCTTCGATATTCTATTTGCCGCTGCGAAGTTCTCCCAATTTCGCAGCGGCAATCCTTAATCCTAAATGTCCTCCATTAGACAAAAGCTGGCTGAAGATTGGACCGTTCCACCCATGTTATTGGTGGTGGCTGTTCTTGCCTATGGATTAGTGATCCCCACTCTCGGGCTGTTTGGGGATGATTGGCCGCATCTGTGGGTCTATCACATGTTCGGGTTGGATGGCTTCTCGCAACTGGTTATGTGGGACCGTCCTTTTTCGGCCTGGGTTTACTGGTTGATTGCACCGCTGGCCGGGGAAAATATCTGGGGGTACCATGTCTACCTTCTCTTGATTCGATGGGCGGGAGCGGTAGCATTTTATTTTGTAATAAAGGAAGTTTTTCCTAAAAGTCAACCCTTCCCAACCTGGGCGGCGGTTTTTTTTCTGGTGTATCCTGGCTTCCGCCAGCAGCCCCAACCGCTTGAATTTATTCTGCATTTTACCGTCTTGGGATTAATGCTTTTATCTTTTTTATGTATGTTGCATGCCAGTATAAAAACAAAATTCTATTGGGTGTATCAGGTAATTGGCACACTGGCGGCTCTTTCAATTTTTTCCGTAGAATACTTCATCGGATTGGAAATCCTCCGTCCGGTGTTTTTGTGGATGGTTACAAAAGAATACAAGCCGATGAAATTGCGTTTGGTCTATATTGCAAAAATCTGGCTGCCATATCTTGTGGTTGTGGCTGGTTATGTGTACTGGAGAATTTTTGTTTTTAGCTTTCCCACCTATAAGCCCACCTTTTTAAGTTCTTTATTCACCGATCCTATTCATTCGGTCATTGAGCTGGGGAATGTCCTGGTTGAAGAGATACGCGCGGCCGTGCTGGGGGCCTGGCGTCAAATTATGACCCTGCCTGGAGAAACTGGCGCCAATTGGGGATACTTCCTGCTTGTGGTGCTTACATTTGTCATTATTTTCTTCTGGCTAAATCGCTTTAGAAAAACACAGGGCAACGCTTCTCCATTGGCTCCCATTCTGGTCGGCGGGCTCGCAGTTTTACTGGCAGGCATTCCTTTCTGGATCACCGGAATTCCGGTTCAATTGGCTTTCCCCTGGGATCGATCCACCTTGCCATTTATGTTTGGCGTCAGTCTGCTACTCGCAGGAGGACTGCTCTTTTTTCGACCAGTGTTGCGGAACATTTTGGCAGCCCTGATAATCGCTTTCAGTGTTGGCATGCATTATCAAAACACGCAGGTTTATCAGGTGGAATGGAATAAACTGAGCCAATTCTTCTGGCAATTGTCCTGGCGCGCGCCGGGTTTGCAGCCTGGAACAGTAGTCATATCTGACGCGATCCCATTGTGGTATTACGGTGACAACAATTTAACACCTATTACAAATTGGATGTACGCACCGGAAAGCCATTCAACCGACATACCCTATAACTTTTTTGACATGGGCGAGCGGCTGGGAAAGTCCTTGCCAGATTTGCAGCCCGGACTTCCAGTGGACCACACTTATCGTTTTTTGAATTTCAATTCAACCAGCGACAAATTATTTCCAGTTTTTTATAATCCTAGGCATTGTTTGAGGGTAATTGACGGTTTGTCGGCACAAATAAAGGGTGTACCGAACCGACTGCGTAAAACAGCCAGTTTTTCGGACCCACAGGGATTGATCACAACAACATCAGTGGCTGTGCCGCCTGCATTTATTCCGGAACCGCAGCATGACTGGTGTTACTTCTACCAGAAAGCAGAATTAGCCTCGCAGCTGCACAATTGGGAGGAAGTGAATTCACTCTGGGACCAAGCATTGAGTCTGAATTACCAACCGGTGGATAAGACCGAACTTATCCCTTTCATTCAAGCGAAATTGCAGACCGGTGATTTTGATACTGCCGGGCAATTGTCACGGGAAGTGATGAAGCAGGATGATACAAAACCTGTGATTTGCGCCCTCTGGAAAGAACAAATGACTTCCAGGGGTCAAATTCCTGGTGATTTTGAATCCATATTCGATGCCTTGCGTTGTGAAACTGTCCAATGAAGAAATTGTCTGTTTTTGATTTGCCTACCAAATATTCCAATATTTTGGCAGCAGGATTAATCACCCTTACACTGGTGATCCCGTTTGGTCTGCAAATCGGACAACTGGGTCTTTACGGTGACGATTGGGCTAATGTTTTATTCCCATCAACACTTAATGGAGTGGGTGGGTGGGTGCAGACTGTGCTGATCAATTTTGTTGGGACGCAGCCGCTTCCGTACCATCTAATCTCGTTGTTATTGTTTTTTGTAGTGGCATTTTTGCTTCACAAAGTACTAATCCACATAGGGTTGGATACTGTCTCTGCCTTGACGGCCGCAATTCTGGCCCAGGTGTTTCCGGCATTCTCGCAATCTGTCAGCGCGCTGGCTTTTTTTCCGGTTTTATTGGGTCTTGTACTTGCTTTCTCCGCAGCGATTTTCTTCATAAAATGTGCAGAAATTTCTGCGAAAAAGGTTTTTTATTTTATAGGCGGATTGTTTTGCAGTATTGTCAGTGTTTTATTGTCACCCTTTAGTGCCATCTTAATGGGCTTGATATTTCTCGTTTTTATTTCGGGATGGTGGGAAAGGCAAGCCAAAGAAAAAGTCGGTACTGGAATTTTGAGTGCAATATTGTTGATTGGCTCCATAAGTTCGTTACTGTTATTTTCTGTAGACAAAACATTATTAAATTTCTCGTTGTTAACGAAATCAATTCGGGTCTGGTTGGATGCTTTTGTCAGCAGTTGGCGTCAAATCATTGCTTTCCCACAGGAAGGCAGTCAAACCATAATATATTTTGTTTTGATAATCATTGCCAGTGTGCTTTTTTATCTGGGATTGAGAGTGATTGAAAAGACTTCAGAATCGTCGGAAGAAAACCAAAATTTCAGTTACACAAAGTTAGATATTAAAATTCTTCTTTCCAGCGCTGCTGTTGGATTTATTTTTATTATCCTGTCAAAAGCTTTTGGTATTGCTCTTTCCACGCAATATTCTGATGATACGGGCATGCTTGTCGTTGGAATCATGGCGGCAATATTCATAACTTTGGCAGTCAAGCTGATACTTGTAGCCAAATATCGTCTGGCAGTGTTGGCAGTGCTTATTGTTCTGTCCACAGGAACTCGCTTTACCCAGATAAACCGCTATGGGACTGAAAACGCACGTCTGGAAGATATCCTCTCTCAGCTTGCTGTTCGAGGTGATGCGGTCAAGCCGGGTACTGTACTGGCATCAGAGCAGTTGCCGTTGAACTATACAACCCAGAAGGCTATTGATGCTTTGCTCCAAAAAATGTTTAATAAGGATGCGCCGATTTCTTCAAATATTTACATAAATGCTGATACCCCAGAATTTCGTGATTTTTTGCAGGATGAATTTCGAAAAGAAACAGAATTGCGCATAGCAGATATTTCGACTCTTATCAAAAAAGATGCCCTGATCGGATTTTGGGTCGGTCCCGACGGGTGTGTGCAAATATTGGATGACAAAACAGAAGATGCGCAACTGCCGCAAGGCCTGAAATACCTTGTACCCTTGAGTAGTCCTGATTTATTGATATCCAATCGCTTGTCAGATGTCTTACAACTTAGGCGTTTTCGTACTACAATAGAGAATGATTGGTGTTTTTATTATCAACTAGCTGGCAGGCAGGCAGCCGGTGCCAAATGGGATGACGTTCTGCTCACATATGATGCGGCTGAAAAGCAAGGTTTGAAACCGCAAGCGTTTTATGACCAATTGCCATTGATCGAAGCTTCACTGCGACAAAATCCCATTCCCATCTCACTGGAACTTTCAAAAGAAATAATATCCAGCCCGGAACAAAAAAATATCATATGTACTTTATGGAACGAATATAAGTTGGAATCTGATTTGAACAAGGAGGTGCTAACGGAAATACAAAATTCAACTCTTCAACTTCAATGTGATAACTAAGAATTAACGCGAATATTTTGCGACAATATCAATTTGAAAGGAAAAGTATCATGCAAACATTTTTACATGGACGTGACCTGATTGGAGACCTCGATTTCAGTAAAGAAGAAGTCGAAACTGTAATGGAAGTCGCTTTTGACTTGAAACGAAAGCGGGCTTTAAATGAGCCGTTCCCGCTCCTGCGCGATAAAGTACTGGCCATGCTTTTTTTCTTCAGCAGCACCCGTACCCGCGGTTCCTTTGAAGCCGGTATGGCGCATCTAGGCGGACATGCCGCCTTTATTGAATCCAAGTCCACCCAAATTGCCCATGGCGATACCCCGAAAGAAATTGGCGAAATCTTTGGCCGTTATTTTGATGGAATTGCCATCCGCCATGTTGATTGGGGCATCGGCAATAAGTACTTGAACGATGTTGCCAAAAACTCCCGTGTGCCGATCTTGAATATGCAGGACGAAATCTATCATCCCTTCCAGTGCCTGGCCGATCTCATGACAATTATCGAGAAAAAAGGCCGTGATTTACGCAAGAAGAAAATGGTGGTTTCCTGGGCTTACGCAGCCTCATACCAGAAGCCTATGTCTGTTCCGCAGAGTCTGATTTTGCAGATGCCACGCTTTGGACTGGATGTTACTCTGGCTTTCCCACCCGAATTCAAATTGATGCCGGATATTATGGCACAGGCAGAAGAACAGGCAAAACGCTTCAACACCAAGTTTGAAATAGTCGATGATATGGAAAAAGCCTTCAAGGATGCTGATATTGTTTACGCGAAATCCTGGGGAGCCATGCTCACCACAACTGACGCAGAAGAAGGCGCCAAGATCATCAAGAAATATGATTCATGGATCACTGATGACCGCAAAATGAAGATGGCCAAACCGGATGCCATTTATATGCACCCGCTTCCGGCTGACCGCAATGTTGAAGTCACCGATAGTGTCATCGATGGAATGCATTCTGTAGTTTATGACGAAGCCGAAAACCGTATGCACGCGCAGGAAGCCGTCATGGCTTTGACAATGGGTTAATTTTGAAAGGAAATATTAATAATGGCAAATAAAGGTGTAGCAGTTGTGGCAGTAGGTGGTAACTCACTGATTAAGGATGAAACCCACCGGTCAATTCCGGATCAGTTTGAGGCTGGAAAAGAATCAATGAAACACATCGTGGATATGATTGAACAGGGATGGGAAGTCGTTGTTACCCACGGGAACGGTCCCCAGGTTGGATTCATTCTGCGCCGATCTGAATTATCCCGACATGAACTGCATGATGTGTCGTTGGATTTCTGTGGAGCCGATTCTCAGGGTTCGATTGGCTATATGTTTGCCATGGCACTTCATAATGAATTCCTGGCCCGCGGCATGAAGAAAGAAGCCGCCGCAATCGTGACCCAGACTGTGGTGGACCGCAATGACAAAGCTTTCCAGAATCCATCCAAGCCGATTGGTAGTTTTATGGACGAAAAAACCGCCAAAGAGCGCAATGAAAAAGAAGGCTGGGTTGTGGTTGAAGACGCCGGTCGCGGATGGCGTCGCGTGGTTGCTTCCCCCATTCCGCAGAGAATTGTTGAAGCTGAAGCCATCAACGCGCTGATCAAAGCTGGTTTTACAGTCGTAGGTGTTGGCGGCGGCGGCATCCCGGTCATTGAAAATGAAAAAGGCGAATTGGTTGGCGTTGAAGCCGTCATTGACAAAGACTTTGGGTCATCTTTGCTGGCCAACATGATCAATGCGGATCTTTTCATTATCAGCACAGCGGTGGAGAAAGTTGCCATCAATTTCAACAAACCCAATCAACAGTGGTTGGATTCCATGACAGCAGCAGAAGCCCGCAAGTACATTGAAGAGGGGCACTTTGCCAAGGGAAGTATGCTTCCAAAAATCCAGGCTATATTAAAATATCTGGATGCCGGCGGCAAAAAAGCACTGATCACTAATCCGGAAAACATCGGCCGTGCCTTGAAGGGCGAAACCGGTACCTGGATCGTTCCGTAGTATCATAAATGCCCTGCCAGGGAACCTGGCAGGGCATTTATTCTGATCAAGGTGGCTTTCGTAGAATGACTCATCCCAGTGTTTCGGTTTGTTTTCCTGCCTACAATGAAGAAAAAACGGTCAGTTCTGTTTTACAAAATGCCTATGAAATTCTCAAGAATAACCGGCTTGATTTTGAAATCATCGTTTGTGATGATGCTTCAAAAGACGCAACTGGCGCAATAATCGACCAATTTTCGGAAAACAAACCTGAAGTACAGGTAATTCATCACCCGGTAAACAAAGGCATTCGTGATACGTTTGAGGAATTAAATCAAGCAGCGCAGAAAGACTATGTTTTTCTCAATTCCACCGATGGTCAGTGGAAAACAGAGAGCCTGATCCAAATGTTGCCGATGACGCGTGAGTGGGATGTCATTATCGCCAGTCGAATTAAAAAACCTTATGGTTTCAAACGACTTTTTATTTCCTGGTTTTTTAATTTCCTTCCAAAATTCTTTTTTGGCGTCAATACCTTTGATGCCGGTGCAGTAAAACTGATGAAGCGGGAGATCATTGAAAAATACCCTTTGATTTCCACAACTCCCTTTTCTGAAGCTGAAAGATTGATCCGCGCAGCAAAAGCCGGGTATCGTGTAACCGAATATCCAGTCGAAGTGGAATTCCGCAAAACCGGGAAGTCAACGGCAGTCAAATGGTCTGTTTTGCGTCTTACTCTCCTTGATGTCATCAAAGTTTGGCTTGATGTAAATTTCCAAAAAAGGTAAACCTTAAAATAATGAGTACGGAAAGGGATATTTAAGTTACAATAAATCAGCTTCCTCGAGGGGATTAAGAGGAATAGTTCGTTGATGGGCAACAAACGGAGGTTGTGTTTTTCTTCCTGGAGTGTGATCAAGCAATCGGAAACGGTTGAATCCATTGTTACTGTAAGGAGAAAAAATGGCTGTTGCGAAATCTGGAACTTACTACCATAAAAGAAAAGCTTTACATGAAATAACGCGGGATATAACTGCTGTAGCGATGGGGTTTCTGGCTGCAGATTTAATTATCAAGAATTGCAAATTGGTAAATGTTAATACAGCCCAGATACAAACTGGGTTTGATATTGCTGTAAAACACGGGTTTATTGCCCTGGTTGGGGATGCCAATCACGTTTTGCTGGATGAAAACACTAAAGTTGTGGATGCAACTGGAAAGTACCTGGTTCCAGGTTTTATTGATAGTCATATGCATATTGAGAGTACCATGGTTGACATTCGCAGCTTTGCAGCCGGTATTCTGCCGCATGGAACGACGACGATCTGTCCGGATAACCATGAAATCACCAATGTTTTTGGATTGAGAGCCGTTGAATTGTTCCATAAAGCTGCTGAGGGACTTCCCTTAAAAGTTTATCTGGCTATGCCTGTCTGTGTGCCCTCCATTCCAGGTTTTGAAGATGCCGGCGCAACCATTACTGCTGAAGAGGTGACGAAGGCGTATGATGAAGGTTGGGCTCAGATGCAAGGCGAACAAATGAATTTTCCCGGCATCATTTACGGAGACCCCAATACTCACGCCATAACAGCCGCCTCGTTGAAGGCGGGTGTTATTTTAACCGGGCATTATGCATCTCTGGAATTGAATAAAGGGCTTAATGCTTTTATCGGCTCGGGTATGAATGCCTGCCATGAATCAACAACAGCCGAAGCGACATTAAAGCGTGCCCAGTTGGGCATGTACCCGCAGCAGCGCTACGGAACCGCCTGGTTAGACATGCCCAATACCATCAAAGCTATGACAGAAAATCCGGGTATCGATACACGGTTTTTCTCGATGGTAACTGATGATGTAACCCCGGCAACGGTGGCTTACGAGGGTCATCTGGTGCGTGTAGTTCGCGATGCGATTAAACAGGGTGTAAATCCAATCACTGCGATACAGATGGTGACGATCAATACCGCGCAATTGCTGGAGAAATCCCGTTACATCGGCACAATCTCTCCCGGTAGGGCAGCGGATATGTTGATCCTCAGCGATCTGGTCAATGTCACCATCGATGAAGTCTACGCAGACGGTGTGCTGGTGGCCAAAGATGGGGAAATGGTTGTTAATTTTACAAAATATGAATATCCCGAATGGGCGTTGAAATCCATTCATCTGAATAAACTGACCACAGGTGATTTTGCTATTCCAGCATCCAAAGCGGAAAAAGTTCGGGTTATGCGGGTTTATCCCGGTATGGTTCATACCACTGAAGAGCATGTTGACTTATCTCCCTTAAATGGCAGTCTGCAATCTGATCCATCCAGGGATATTGCCAAGATCGCCATCTTCTACCGGCACCAGGCTAAAGAAGGACTGACGGGAACAAAAGGAATGGGGTTTATGACCGGTGCGACGCTTAAACCGAAATCCGCGTTTGCTTCCACCGTGTCACATGATTGCCACAACTTGATGGTACTGGGCACAGATGATGCGGCCATGGTCCTTGCCGGCAATGCTCTTATTGAATCCGGTGGCG
>Ga0351877_1171_pt1 | contig 14119 bp, 10 predicted proteins | sample BONcelFGM3001D13_FD_206775 | JGI IMG/M metagenome (GOLD analysis project Ga0351877, IMG submission 206775) | Enriched cells from coal bed in the Powder River Basin, Montana, United States - BONCAT cells FGM rep3 HSBNCT.FGM.300.1.D13 ...
TTGTATCGCTTTTCGGAGCGCGTCAAGTTTTTTTGCCCTGCCTGCGCGGCTGCCTTTTGTGACGCTGCGAAGTCTCTGCCAGAATGCTTCTTTGCCGATATCAAACGGCGCATCAAGCACGATCATGTCGGCGGAGTAGCCAAATTTTTTGAGCAGATTCATTTGCAGTTCGCAATACTCACCAAATCGGCAGGGGCCGCAGCTTCCCGTGATAAGGATGGTGTCTGCACCTCTCTCAAGGCAGTCTATATAGTTGCCCATCATGATCTTAAAGGGCAGGCAGATCTCCTCGGGAGATAAATACGCCCCCGTTTTGAGGGTCTTTTTATTGTTGTGCAGCGGCACGACGCAGGGTATTTGCAGTGCATCAAAAAACGCTTTGGCTGCCAGACAGATATTCCCCATGTGCGGGAATGTGACGATCAACCGGTGGCCTCCTTCCCAGCATATCCGCGAACGCTTCTATACGCGTATCAAAGCCTGCTTCACCCGTATGCTCGTCTATTTTAAGGATCATCATGGGAAAATCACACACTGCGTTTCTGATCAGCTCAATGACCACAGAATCCACACCGCACGAAAAAGCGGAGACGTAAATGATGCCGTCGATCCTGTTTTTTTTATACAGATGTATGGCACCTCCGTAAAATTGCCGCGCGAAAAACCAGAAGGGCTGCTTGAACAGTGTTTGAACCTGCCTGCTTATACACTTAAAAGGCACCGTCTCCGCCGTAACTATTCCAAGGCCGAGCGCATTGAGTTTGCTGATAAGATTCATGCTCACAAAACGGTCAAAGAGTATGTAACTGTGGCCGATAAGCGCGACGTTGTGTGTATATCCCCTTTGGGCAGTCAAAACCTCCTGTGCTCTATGCGCCGATACAGCCTTGTCAAACGCGGCTTTTATTGCCTTTCTGTCGGCGCAGACAGCTCTTGCCGCTTTGAGAGCCCATTTGAAAAGATCGGGCAGGGCAAAAGATGTCACGGGCTCTTCGATAAGCGGCGGCAGCTTCTCTATGCTGTTTTTGATCATTTCGTCAAGGCCGCAGAACATGGGGCACAAAAGCTGCCTTTGTTGCACGCTGAGCAGGCGCGGCATAAACAGGCGGTCGCAGCGCGGGGCCAGCCATGCCGCGTGGCCGTGAAAAACTTTGACCGGCAAACAGGCTTCGTCTACGCAAAGCGTTGTGCCTTCCTTAAGTATCTGTTTGTTTGTGTCGGGTGAGACGACCGTTTGCGCGCCCAGTGCCTCAAAAAATGTTTTGGAAAATACATGGTATCTTGCATACAAAAGACCTTTTGGGATGCCGATTATCATTGCGGTTTTCTCCTTGTCTTTTTCTATCATTGCTTTTTGGTTATAAAAATATTCTTATAAGTTTGATATCTATAAATAACAAAGTTGGGCTTGTCTCTTCGGCAGCCAAAAAGCCAGTGAATGTAAAAGCCAGATATCAATTACTGCGCTTTTTATGCGAATGTAATTGGCGTTGACTATTTTTTGGTGCACATATATAATGAAATGAGTTTTTCGTTAGAACCAAAGGAGGGGCATCTGCGATATGAGAAAAGGCAACATCGTGACGATCGTTCTACTGTTGCTGTTCGGCGTTATCGTTTTTTTTGGTATGAGCGGCGCCAGTGTCGATATATACAGGATGAGGCCGTGGTATGAGCAAGTCAACGATAACCTTGGGCTTGATCTTAAGGGCGGCGGTTATGCGGTTTATCAGGCTGACCGTGGCGACATGGCCGCGGACGAATTTGAAGGAAGATTCTTGACCACAATGAGTGTGCTGCGGGCGCGTCTTGACAACAGGGGCTTTACCGAAGCCAATGTTGTGGCACAGGGGAGTGACCGGATACGTGTGGAAATACCGGGAGAAACACAAAGCGCCAACGAGGTGTTTGAAATGCTCCGCAAACAGGCGGTGCTTGAGTTCAAAGATGCTGCGGGCAAGCTTTGGATCACGGGAGACCTGGTTGATTCTGCGGCGGCGGTGATCAATTCGCAGACAGGCCAGCCTGTTGTGCAGCTTGCATTCAATCCGGAGGGCGCAAGGCTGTTCGGCGAACTGACGACGCAAGCCTATAATGATTATACGGCGATAGATATTTTTGTTGACGGTTTTAAGGTGTCATCCGCCACCGTTGACCGCGAATCCGGCCCCATTTTCGGCGGCAACGCGATCATAACGGGCAGTTTCACGCAACAGGCTGCAGAAGACCTCGCTGTGCAGATAGCCTCAGGTGCACTGCCGCTGATGCTGCATGAGATCGAGGCGCTGTCCATCAGCGCCGCGCTTGGCGAGAACGCACTGAGAACAAGCCTTTTTGCCGGGCTTATCGGTATCGGGATACTGTTTTTGTTCATGCTTGTTTATTACCGTTTGCCGGGGCTGCTTGCGGTCATCGCGCTGCTGGTTTATGGTTTTACCATACTTTTTCTGCTTGCGGTCATCGGTGTTCAGCTGACGCTGCCCGGCATCGCGGGCCTGATCCTTGGCATCGGCATGGCCGTCGACGGCAACGTCATCATTTTCGAACGGTTTAAAGAAGAACTCAGCACCGGGAAAACACTGCGCGCTGCGCTCAATTCCGGCTTCTCCAAGGCGCTGCGCACCATCATCGATTCGAACATCACAACTGTTATCGCAGCGGGCGTTATCGCGATTTTCGGCATCGGCACAGTCAAGGGCTTTGGATATACGCTGATCATCAGCATTTTGACTTCCATGTTTACGGCGCTGGTCGTCACACGGGCGCTTCTAAGGCTTGTGATCGCGCTAAAAATCAAGAATCCGAAACTTTATACCATACGAAAACCTGCAGAAGCTTCGGCTTCGAAAGGAGGTGAGTAGCATGCAGTTTATTGGTAAAGCAAGGCGGTTTTCGCTGATTACAATCACCATTGTGGCTGTGGCCATCGTGGTCGGCATCATCTTCGGCGGGCTGAACCTGGGCATCGACTTTACGGGCGGCAGCATACTCACCGTGGAATTGCACGAAGAATTTGAAATGGAACATGTGAATGCGGCTTTAGAGCAAAACGGCATTGATCCGCGAACGGCGCAGATATTGCGCTCGGAAAACACAAAGGCCGTCATCCGTATGCAGGAGCTGCCGGATGATATGGACGACGCGATGATACGCGGCGCCATTGTTGAGTATCTGGTACAGACATACCCCGAGGCGACAAGCGATGAGGTGCAAAGCGTCGGCGGGGCGACAACGGGAGAAATCATCCAGAATGCGTTTTTATCGGTAATCATTGCAGCGGCATTGATGCTGATTTACATCTGGATTCGCTTTGAGCTTTTCTCGGGGCTAGCTGCAGTCACGGCGCTGCTGCATGATGTTGTGATCATGACGGCAGTGGTTTGTATCGCGCGGATACAGATCAACAGCTCATACATCGCTGCGTGTCTCACCATCGTGGGTTATTCTATCAACGACACCATCGTTGTGTTCGACAGGATCCGCGAAAACAATAAAAAATACGGCGCAAGCATGCCGCGCGCAAAGGTGGCGGACTTAAGCATCACGGAGACGCTGCCAAGGACGATCAACACCTCGCTGACCACGCTTGTGACGATTCTGGCGGTGTACATATTCGGTGTGCAGTCCATCAAGGAGTTTGCGCTGCCGCTGATCGTCGGACTGGTTTCGGGCACATATTCGTCTATATTTGTGGCCAGCCCGCTGTGGGTCAGGATGCTCGAAGCAAGGCACAAGCATCGCAAAACAAAAATGGCGCAGAAGAACAAAACAGCCAGAAAGTCATAAAAGCCGAGCTGTCCATGAGAAAAAAGCCTTTCCCTGAAAGGGAGAGGCTTTTACGTATCATAGAAAGGGGAAAGTGGGAGGCAGATGCTCAAATTTATAAAACGAGAGGGCATGAGCGAGCCGGAGCCTGAACAGACAGCGCTTTTGCAGAAACAAACCGGCCTGTGCGCACAGGCTGCCGGGCTGCTTATCGCACGCGGCATTTCCACACCTGCGCTGGCCAAACGCTTTTTGCATCCAGGCCCCGAACAGCTGCACGACCCGCTTTTGCTGCCCGATATGGCGGCAGCGGTTGATCGCATCCGAAAAGCCTTGGCACAGCGTGAGAAGATCACGGTGTTTTGTGATTATGATGCTGACGGCACAACAGGGGGCTGCGCGCTCTACCGATATTTGAAAGACAACGGCGCAGAGGCCGCGATAAAGACGCCCAACCGGCACATAGAGGGATACGGACTTAATAAAGCGGCGGTCGAGCAGATCGCGGCAGAAGGAAGCGCTCTGATCATCACGGTGGACTGCGGCATCACAAATATCGCGGAGACGGAATCAGCGCACAGCCTCGGCGTGGATGTCATCATCACCGACCACCATGAGTGCGGCGATACGCTTCCCGATACGCCATACATCATCAACGCCAAGCGGAAAGACAGCACATACCCGGATGACCGTCTTGCGGGCTGCGGCGTGGTATTCAAGCTGATACATGCGCTTTCTTCGCTGCCTGTTGCGATGGGCTATATCGATCTTATCGCAATCGGTACGATCACGGATATCGTGCCGCTGCTCGGAGAAAACAGGGTGATTGCATATATGGGGCTTGAAAAGCTGCGCAAAAAACCATCTGCGGGTGTGTCGGCGCTTGCGGAGGCGGCGGGAATCAGCCTTTCCGGAATGACATCTTACGGGGTCAGCTTTTCTCTTGGGCCGCGCATCAATGCAGCCGGCCGCATGGATACTGCGCATCTTGCGATCGACATTTTAAAAGCAGTCAAATCAAGCGGCGCTCTTTGCCAGAATGCACGGGAGTTGTGTGCCCTCAATGACCAGCGCAGGCAAGAGGTTGGTGAGATCATGGCTGATGCCGAGCATATGATCGGAGAACAGGATATTTACAGTGAGCCGGTGATCATGCTGGCTTGCCCGGAATGGAATACGGGCGTGATCGGGATCGCGGCCGCAAAGATCGCGGAGAAATACGCGCGCCCGTGTGTGCTGCTGGGCGGGCAAGAGCGTTTGATCGGTTCGGCACGCAGCATTGAGGGCGTTAATATCTATGAAGCGCTCGCAGCTTTCGCGGACAGATATGAAAAGTTCGGCGGGCACGCGCAGGCAGCCGGCCTTACCATCGCACCGGAAATATTGGAGGATCTTCGCCGCGATCTTTGTGAGTATCTGCGCACGCATTATGATGAAAGCGTTTTTATAGGCAGGCGCGTTTATGACATGGCGCTTAAAACAGCGGATGTGTCACAAGCGCTTGTGGATGATATAAACCGGCTTGAGCCTTTCGGGCAGGGCAACGAGAAACCTGCCATTGCAATTAAAAACGCGGTTCTTAAGATGCCGCGTTTTGTGGGCAGAGAGGACAGCCCGCATTTGAAGTTCACAATGGCTCAGGGTGATGATATGTGCGGCGCACTTGCCTTTTACTATAAACAGGCGCATGAGCTTGTGCCTGACCGCGCGGATTTCATCTGCGAAGCGAACATGGACGGTTTTTCAGGCAAACCGCAGCTGATCGTGAAGGACATTGTTTTCAGACACAGCCCGGCGCTCGAGGAAAGCTTTGCCGCAGCCAATGCGCCGTTTCTGCTTCAGGGCTTTTTCGACGAATTGGCGCAGCCGGCAGCAGCTAAAATGCATATGCTGACGGCAGATGCGTTCTGCGCCAAGCTTAAGACAGAACTGGCAAAAAGCCGGTTTGGCCTGTGTGTTTCGGTCAATACACGTCCCGCGTTTGATTACCTTGTGTCTTTGCCTTTGGTACAGGAAGCTCTTAAAGATGGAAGGCTTGCGCTTTGGGACAAAAAAACATACACACCGGAAAACTGCATTGCCTGCGGGCAGGCGGCCGGCCATGGGCGCGTCATGCGCGTCGGTATGCCGCTTGAGCACGATGCTTTGTGGAACGAAGAAATAAAAGACTGCTACCGCAGCTATGCCATACTTTGCTTTGCATCGCGGGACGAACTGCTCGCGTATCATAAAAAGCTGCTGCAGCTGCTTGCGCGCAGGCCCCGAACTGCCGACGAGCTCGCACGGAAACTGGGGCTCGATAAAGCAAAGGCGGTGTTTGCATTAAGGGTGTTCGGCGAGCTTGAGTTGCTAGTCACCGAAAAAAATGGTAGAATAACCGCATTAAAAACCGGACAGAAAAAGGAACTTCGGCAGAGCGCCTGTTACAGAGGTTTTGAGGATCTGATCAATGAATGACATAGAGCGCAGCACCCGTACGCTGACCGAAAAAGTAGAACAAAGATACCTTCCTGATGATCAGGCATATTTTAAGAAGGCTTTTTCGTTTGCGGAAAAAGCGCATGATGGGCAGAGGCGGCTTTCCGGGGAGCCTTTCTTCATGCATCCCTACGAGGTAGCCGGCATACTTGTTGACTTAGGGCTTGACATGACGACCGTCGTTGCGGGGCTGTTTCATGATATCGTGGAAGACACGGGCGTGACCATCAAAGAGATAGAAGCCGAGTTCGGCTCTGAGATCGCGCAGATCGTCGGCGGCGTGACCAAAGTCGGCAAATTCAGTTTTTCTTCCAAAGAAGAGCACCAGGCTGAGTATCTGCGCAAGATGTTTCTGGCGATGGCAAGCGATATCCGTGTGATACTCGTCAAGCTGGCAGACCGGCTGCACAATATGCGCACGCTTGCTTACCAAAGCGAGGACAAACGCATCGCCAAAGCCAAGGAAACGTTGGAGATCTTTGCGCCGCTCGCGCACAGGCTCGGCATAAACGCCATCAAATGGGAACTTGAAGACTTAGCGCTCAAATACCTTGATAAGAAAGCGTATTTTGAGATTGCCGAGAAGCTGACTGAAACGCGTGCGGAACGCCGTGAGTATATTGCTACGGTCATCGAAGAGATCAGAAAGCATCTCAAAAAGATCCGTGTCGAGGCGGATATTGAAGGGCGGCCAAAGCACATTTACAGCATCTATAACAAAATACATAACAAGAAAAGAGCCTTTGAAGAGGTCTATGACCTGATCGCGATCCGTATTGTCGTCAATAATGTGCGTGACTGCTATGCGGTCTTAGGCACGGTGCATACGGTCTGGAAACCTATACCCGGCCGCTTTAAGGATTATATCGCCGTGCCCAAACAGAATATGTACCAATCGATCCACACCACAGTTCTAGGCAGGGACGGACGCCCCTTTGAAGTCCAGATCCGTACGCGTGAAATGCATTCGACGGCAGAGTACGGTATCGCGGCGCACTGGCATTACAAAGAAGGCACATCCCAGGATGATATGGACAAAAAGCTGGCATGGCTGCGCGAGCTGCTTGAATGGCAGACGGATACCAAAGACTCGCGCGAATTCATGGAAACGCTCAAGATCGACTTTTTTTCCGACAAAGTCTATGTGTTCACCCCCAAAGGCGATGTCAAAGAGTTCACACTGGGGGCGACACCTCTTGATTTTGCCTACGGTATACACAGCGAGATCGGCAACAGGTGTATCGGTGCGAAAGTCAACGGCAAGATCGTTCCGCTCACATATGAACTTAAGTCTGGCGATATCGTAGAAATTGTTACATCATCCTCATCCAAAGGCCCCTCGCGTGACTGGCTTAAGATCGTCAAAACGTCTCAGGCCAAAAACCGGATCAGAAACTGGATCAGGAAAGAGTACAAAGAAGAGAACATCGTCAAAGGCCGCGATATGCTCGAAAAGGAAGCAAAACGCCGCGGGTTTGAATTGAAGACACTTTTTAAGCCAGAGTGGCTCAAGGAGGTCTATAAGAAATTTACGCTGCAGACGCCTGAGGATATGTATGCGGCTGTGGGGTACGGAGGCATCGCCACAGGGCAGATACTGCATAAGCTGATAGAGGCGTACCGCAAGGAACACAAACCAGTAGAAGAAATACAAACAGGCCAGATAAAACCGCGCAAGACGGGCGAGGCCAGCGGCATCATCGCGATGGGTTATGATGATATGGTCGTACGTTTTGCCAAATGCTGCAACCCTGTGCCGGGCGATAAGATTGTCGGTTATGTGACACGCGGGCGCGGGGTGTCGGTACACCGCAGCGACTGTTCAAATGTCACGACAGCGGATTTCGAATCCGGCCGCATGATTGAAGTCAAGTGGTCAAAAGAGGACAGTTCAAGTTATAATGTAGAGGTGCAGGTGACCGCGGACGACCGCTCCGGCCTGATTGCCGAGGTTTCCGCAAAACTGTTTGGCATGGGCGTTTCCATCACATCGGTCAATGCGCGTATGGGCAAGAACAAAACAGCGTTCATGGTGTTTGGCTTTGAGATCACGCAGACGGCACAGCTTGATGCCATATTGCGTGCTTTAAAATCCATAGACGGCGTGCGCGAAGCGTTCCGCATACATAAATAGCTTATGATCGCAGTGGCAGAGCGCGTTTTGAGCGCCAGCGTAAAGATCGGAGAAGAGATCACAGGGCAGATAGGGAGCGGCCTGCTTGTCCTGCTGGGCGTAGAGCAGGGAGACACGCCGGACGATCTTAATTATATCGTGCGTAAAACCGCGGGGCTGCGCATATTCCCGAGCGAGGGGAAAATGTCCCTCAGTATACAGGATACCAAAGGCGCGCTGCTCGTGGTCTCCCAGTTTACATTGCACGGAGACGTCAGACGCGGCTTTCGTCCTGACTTTTCGCGTGCTGCACAGCCGGAGACCGCCAAGAAGATGTACGAGGATTGTATTGCGGCCTTTCGCGCGCTCGGCATAGAAACGCATACAGGGCGGTTCGGCGCATATATGCGCGTTGAGAGAGAAGGCGACGGGCCGGTGACCATTCTGCTTGATTCACGGCGAAGACTTTAACGGAGGAATATAAAATAATGAGGGTGGTACAAATCGCGACGGGGCCGCTTAAGGCCAACGCGTTTGTTGTATATAAGGACGGCGCAGAGCAGGCCTTCGTGATAGACCCGGGCGCGGACTTTGAACGCATCATAGAGCGGCTTGAAACACATGGTATTAAGACCGTGACGCACATTCTATTGACACACGGCCATTTTGATCATATCGGTGCGGTGGCGCAGCTGAAAGACTATACGGGCGCAAAGGTCTGCATACACTGCCGGGACGCCTCTATGCTGGAAAGCCAACAGGCCAACCTCTCGTTTTTTTCCGGCACATCGGTTCGTTTGACCAAAGCGGATGTCCTCTTAAAAGGCGGCGAGACTATAAACGCCGCGGGTATTGATGTACAGGTGCTGCATACGCCCGGCCACTCGGGGGGCAGCGTCTGCTATATCGCGGGCGATGCGCTTTTTTCCGGCGATACGCTTTTTTATATGTATTGCGGACGCACCGACTTTCCGGGCAGCGATGCAAGAGAGTACCGGCACTCGCTTCTGCATGTGCTGCGCGGCCTTGACAGAGATTATACCGTGTACACAGGCCACGGCATCAAAACAACACTTTACGCTGAATTCTCAGCCAATCCCTTTTTTAAGCAATGATAGCGCTGCACACCAACATGCCGTCTTTTTTCGGCGATATTTGTGAGGTGGTCCGCCTCTTTATTGACACGCGGCGCATTAAGCAGCTTGATGAGCCTGCTTTGCCTTCGGAAGGGCTGGCCGTGCTGCACACGCTGACAGAAACGAACGGTGCATTGATAAGCCTCTCACTTGTCTGTCATCATGGAACATATGTGTCACGAAACAGCTACACATGTGATGTACCTGAGGGTGCGCTTGCTTATAAACGCGCTGCCAAACGTGCCGCGAAGATCAGCACTTACCGTGCGCTGCTGGCGCACTTTGGAGAAAGGCTGCCATGGGGATCGCTGACGGGCGTGCGGCCGACAAAACTGCTGCGTGACAGCGAGGCTGAGATTGGTGCTGCAGGCGCAAAGGCGCTGTTTCTTGATGAATTCGATGTCTCGCCGCAAAAGTATGATTTTGCAAAGAGCATCGTAGAGGCACAAAAGGCTTTTTTGCCCGCCGAAGACGCGGTCGACGTTTATATAGGCATACCGTTCTGTGTTACGCGCTGTGCATACTGTTCATTCGCTTCTTTTTCGCCCGATGCATTTGCCGATGCGCAGCCAAAATATGTACATGCGCTGCTCAAAGAGATGGAAACCGCTGAGAGCATCATCGGCGCGCGCCGCGTGCGTGCGCTGTATATCGGCGGCGGCACCCCCACAGCTCTGCCGCCGGCGCTATTGGAACGCGTGCTGCAAAGAGCGGCAGCGATCGCAAAGGGGGCTAAGGAGTTTTCGGTAGAGGCAGGGCGTCCCGATACCATAGATGAGGAAAAATTATCGATCATCAGGGCCTTTGGCGCAGGGCGTATCAGTGTGAATGCGCAAACGCTCTTAAATGAGACGCTTGAGCGCATCGGAAGGAGGCACAGCGCGTCGCAGTTCTTCGATGCGTATGCGCTGGTGGAAAAGGCCGGATTTGAGGCCATCAATGTGGATGTAACGGGAAACGTAGCGCATAAGCTTTATCTTCGTACAGGCGGCCGACCGATCGACGCCATTGCCAAAGGCCTTTCGGTTTTTGCACAAAAAATTGATGGAGACATTGCAGGCGTCGGCACGACGGGCAGCGGCAGACAGCTCGCGGGCGTGCTGACAGGCGCTGATGTGATCAAAAACGAGATCACCACGCATGCCGCTGCGGCCTGCCGCATGGTTCCGGGTGTGAAGACCATCCTTGAGATCGGCGGCCAGGATTCAAAGATCATCCTTATCAGCGGCGGCGTGGTGTGCGATTTTGCAATGAATACAGTCTGTGCGGCAGGCACCGGCTCTTTTCTTGACAGACAAGCTTCGCGTCTTGAAATCCCGATCGAGGAATTCGGCAGCTATGCTTTGCGTTCCAGATTCCCCGTGCAGATCGCGGGGCGCTGCGCGGTTTTCGCCGAATCCGATATGATCAGCAAACAGCAAGCCGGGCACAGCAATGAAGACATCATCGCGGGGCTGTGTGACGCGCTGGTGCGCAATTTTTTAAACAACCTCGCCAAGGGTAAAGCGATAAACGCTCCTGTGATGTTCCAGGGCGGTGTGGCCGCCAATGTGGGCATCGTTGCATCATTTGAGAAAGCTCTGTCCAAAAAAGTGATCATCCCGCAATATTATGATGTGATGGGTGCATACGGCGCTTCACTTCTCGCAAAAGAGTCTATATGTGCATCAGGCGAAACCACGCGTTTTGTCGGTTTCGGCAGAATCAGAAACGATTACGCTGTGAACAGTTTCGAATGCAGCGGGTGCGCCAATATGTGCGAAGTGATACAGATTATCTCTGAAGGCTGCCCCGTCGCGCACTGGGGCGACAGATGCGGCAAATGGGGCGCGCAGCGGAAGCAAACAAAAACGATGTGATTTTTTTAAAATAACTGCAGAATGCCATGTCTGCCGGCATTCTGCAATAAAGGATTTAAGGATGCGATCCATAAGTGGTTTATAAGTTATGTGCAGATCAGCATTTTTGTCCGAATCCTGCTCCGAAGCCGCCCCCGCAGCAGCAAAGCAGTAAAATGGGCAGCAGGCAATCCATACCGCCGCCGCCTCTGTCACAACAGCATTGCCCGGGCGGGCAGCTGCATCCTCCAAAGCCTTTTCCGCAAAGGCACAAGAGAAGTAATATCCAAATACACGAATTGTCCATGAGTTTTTCCTCCTTACCGATTTACTTTACTATATGCCCATGAAGTAATATTGGTGATTTTTTGGCCCCAAGCGCAGTTTGCAATATCATTTGCATGAATTTAAAAACACAAGAGTATAAATCAATTGAGCGTTATGTTATTTGGTGAGTATGATGGAGCTTTTCGATATCTTCAAGGCGCTTGGAGACAAAACAAGAATGCGGATCATGAGCCTGCTGTCAAAACAAGAGCTTTGTGTATGCCAGATCAGCGAAGTGCTGAAAATGTCACAGCCCAATGCATCAAAGCACCTGCACCGCTTAAGATACAGCGGCCTGATCGTATGCAGAAAATTATCACAATGGTGTTTTTACAGTATCAATGAGGATTTTATTTTCAATAACACCGTTTTGTTTCAATATCTTATGGGCGAGTGGTCAAAACACAAGTTTTTTACCGATGACACCAAAAAGCTAAACAACATACTCTTGGATTTCAAGTGCTGTAAAGTTTGCATGCAAAAAAGCAAGGATACGCTTTAATGCAAAAGATGCATCCTTGCAAAAAAAAAGAGCAGGGTGTATGCTGCTCTTTTGTTATCGCAGACTGCTGCCGCCCGGCTGCGATATGTTTTTCAGCGCGTTTTCCGCCTCTTCCTGCAGCCCAGGCTCTAAGGAGATGTCGCCTAAGGCCACGATGCCCACTAGCTGATTGTTCTCAACAATGGGCAGCCTGCGTATTTGGTGCTGGCTCATCAGCCTGGCAGCGTCATCCACATCCATTTGCGGATCGCCTGTAACCGGATTGTATGTCATCACGTCACGCACTGTCTGCGCAGGATTTTGTCCCTCCGCGACTGATCTTAACGCAATGTCCCTGTCTGTCACGATGCCTATAACGTGCTGATGTGCGCAGACAGGGATCGAACCGACATCATATTGCTGCATCAGCCGCGCAGCGCGCTCTACTGAATCATCTTCGCCCACGCAAGCGATATCCGTGGACATAATATCTTTGATTTTCATGATCATCACCTCTCTTTTTTTCTATTTTGCCCTTGGGATACTGTTTTTATAAAACTGATTTTTAGCATCAGCAATCAGAGCTGTTTGCCATGAGCAGCATTTTTGGCAAAATAAACCATGCATGAGAAGGCAATGAAGGGATGGGGTCTTTTTCTCAGTCAAACAAACTCAATTGGTTGCTTTCGATCAGCCCGTTGATACAACCGTGTTCTTTGAGTTTTGAGAGCACCGCACTCGATATGCCCGCCCTCGTTTTGAGATCCTCGACAGACAGGAATTCACCCTGCTCTCTTGCGTACACGATGCCGCTGGCGGCTGTCTCGCCCGTACCTGAAAGCGCGGTGAACGGAAGCCTTATCCCTGTATCTTCGATGAGGCAGTCTGCGGCTGCGGATCGATATAGATGGGGCGGCAGGAAGTCGATGCCGCGCCCGAACATCTCAAGCGCCACTTCGAGTATCGTCAGCTGGGCAAGTTCAAGCGCAGAAGCGGCCTTTCCCTGTGCCTCTATATGTGCAATGCGGCCACGCACCGTTTCAGCGGAATGCAGATACGCAGCATCAAGATTGTCCGCACGGACAGAAAAATATGTGGCATAAAAAGCGCGCGGATGGTGAACCTTAAAATACGCGATGCGCAGCGACATCATCACATAAGCCACCGCGTGCGCACGCGGAAACATATATGCGATCTTGTTGCATGAATCCACAAACCACTCGGGTACGCCTGCGGCGCGCATGCTTTCTTCCCATTCATTTTTGAGGCCTTTGCCCTTGCGCACCGATTCCATGATATAGAAAGCTTCTGTGGCGTCCATGCCCTTGGCCACCAGATAGTTCATGATATCGTCCCGCGTGCAGATCACCTCGCGCAGTGTGGCGGTGCCTGCACGAATCAGATCCTGCGCATTGTTGAGCCATACATCCGTACCGTGCGAGAGGCCGCATATGCGTATCAGTTCGCCCAAAGTCGTCGGCCTCGTTTCCATCAGTATCTGCCGCACAAACTTGGTGCCGAATTCAGGTATGCCGAGACTGCCCACCTCACACCCGCCTATCTGCGCAGGTTCAAGGCCGAGCGCTTTGGTCGAGGAGAATAAAGATAAGGTCTGCGGATCGTAAAGCGGGATCTGCTTTGGATCGATCCCCGTCAGATCCTGCAGCATGCGCAGCGCTGTCGGATCATCATGCCCCAGAATATCGAGTTTGACGAGGCGGTCATGCAGCGAATTGAAATTATAGTGCGTGGTTACACTGGCCTTTGAATCGTTGGCAGGGTACTGCAGCGGGGTAAACTCGTGTATATCCCGGCTCTTAGGGAGGATCACCAGGCCTCCAGGGTGCTGTCCGGTGGTGCGCTTGACACCAGAGACGCCCTGTGTAAGCCGTTCGATCTCCGCCTTGCTTGCGTTTAAGTTTTTCTCTAAAAGATAGGCTTTGACAAAGCCGTATGCCGTCTGCGATTTGATACTGCTGAT
>Ga0351877_1172_pt1 | contig 13940 bp, 10 predicted proteins | sample BONcelFGM3001D13_FD_206775 | JGI IMG/M metagenome (GOLD analysis project Ga0351877, IMG submission 206775) | Enriched cells from coal bed in the Powder River Basin, Montana, United States - BONCAT cells FGM rep3 HSBNCT.FGM.300.1.D13 ...
GCGGCTTATATCCGCCCATGCCGCCCAAACTGCCCATGCAGCAGATTGCCTTCCGTGGCAAGTATCAACCACCGGATATAAAAGTGATGCAAGATTGGCTGTCACAAATGGTCGCCGGGTACAAGGCCAGCCATACGGGCTCATCCTTTGATAATCAGGTAAAAGTTTACAATAATAAAATCGGTCAGGCTGAAGATGACCTGAACAAAATTATCTTTTATAAGAGTTAAAGAAGTCAGGCAATATAAAAACAGCCAGAGAGCGGGTGGAAATAAAACCGGTCTCTGGCTGCTTCGATTATCAAATGTGATGAAAGCCCCTTTATTTACCCTTTCACGGCACCGGCGGTTAGACCTGCGACAATTTGTTTCTCTGCAAAGAAATAGAAAATAATCGTTGGTATCGAAGATAAAAAGACAAAAGCTGAAATCAAGGCCAGATCCTGCCCGTATTGACCCTGGAATTGCATTGTACCCAACGGTAGTGTCCAAAGGTTATTGCTATTTAATACCACCAGCGGAACAAGCAAATCATTCCAACTGACAATCATGACCAGTGCCGCGACTGCTGCCAACGCTGGTTTAACCAGCGGGAGCATAATGCGCCAGAAGAAATCAAAATTGGTGCAACCATCAATATAGGCGGCATCTTGAAGTTCTCTGGGAACCGCAGTGAAGAACCCTTTCAATATCAAGATGTTTCCGGAAAGTTGGAATGCAATTTGAACCAGGATGACACCGGTTAAACTGTCTATTAAATTGAACCCGAATGAATCCAACTGCCGCAGAACGAAATACACCGGCAGAATGGCCACATTGATCGGGAACATCAGCCCCAGGGTGAATAGATTGAAAAAGAAATTTTTGCCGCGGAATTCAAGCCGGGCAAAAACGAATGAGATCATGGCACAAATCAGCACCGTGCCGACTGTGGTTGATACCATGACGATCAAGCTGTTTTTCATCATGGTCCAGAAGCCGGGAGTGGATAAGATGTTGAGAATATTATCCCAGTGCGGGGGATTGGGAAAGTCGTAAGGGTGTGAATACATCTGGCCTGTGGTTTTTACACTGCCAAAAAGCAAAATGATAATGGGGATAAAAATCAGTATCGTGGCTATGACAAGAACAAGGTACTGAAGGAACCTTGGAACGGCTTTTCTCATCCAACGCGGGGTGGGAATAGGTGTACTCATCAAAAAGTTCCTTTCTACAGACCGGTAAGGTAATCAGGTTCGCGGGTAAGCTGCTGGTAGAGCAGTGAAAAGATCACGCAGAAAATGAACATGATGATCGCCACCGCCGATCCATAACCGAGCTGGAATCGTACAAAGCCAAAGCGGTACATATAGGTAGCCATGGTTTCACTGGCATTGACCGGGCCGCCTCCGGTCATGATCCAGACAATAATAAACTGTTGAATGGAACCCAGCACAGACATATACACCGAAGTTTTGACTGTACTGCTCAGTAAGGGTAATGATATGAAAAAGAAGTTCTGAAAAGAGTTTGCACCGTCCATACGGGCAGCCTCTTCAATATCCGTGGGAATGTTTTGGAGACCTGTCAGGTATAACAACATATGGAAGCCGAAATATTTCCATGTAAGTGCAACGAAAACGGCAAAAAGGACAACTCTCATGTCCCCGAGCCAGGCAATTGGCTCCAGGTGAAGGAGTACCAGAATTCCGTTCAGGAATCCGCGCTCTGGATCGGCGTTGTAAAGCAGCATAAACATAATTGCCGTGTTTACCTCAGAGAGCACATACGGCAGGAAAAATATGGTACGAAAAAGACCGCGTCCGGGCAAATTCTTTCCTACCATTACAGCCAGTAACATGGCCAGGGGTAACTGCAATCCTAATGAGCAAACAATGAGGATCAGGACGTTTCCCATGGCTTTCAGGAATACTTCATCTGAAATAATCTTTATATAATTTCCAACCCCAATATTTTTTACAGCGGGGCCAAGGCCATTCCAATTGAAAGTACTGTAATAGACTGAACGGAAAATCGGGTAAATCACAAAAAGAAGGAAGAGAATAAGTGCCGGTAGCAGGAACAGGGCAATAAATAGATTATCCTTTGTTCGACGGGATAATCCTGGGGCATCTTTTACTTTTGGATTGATTGGAATGGCGGGAAGTGGTTGCATTTAACTCTCTTTCTCAAATTACATATTCGGATTAATACAAAATACTACAAAATCCGAATACTGTTCCGCAGGTGATGAGGTTATTATGCCCCTTCTATTATGACTCAACACCTGCGGAATGGACCATTGTTTCGAAAAAATAACAGGTGCGGGATTGGCATCCACGCACCTGTTTTCAAACTTAAAAATTACTTGATGTTTTCTTTGGCGCTGGCTTCTATTGCTTTGGATACAGCTTCAGGGGATGAAGTGCCTGCATATATTTTTTGTGTTTCGTCATTGATGGCACCGCCCACCAGTGCGGGCAGGAGCTGATCAAAGTACAGTTGGAAGTAATTCGCTTTTGCGAAGGCTTCCTGGACCAGAACCATGTTGGGGTCTGTCAGAGCTTTCTCAGCACCGGCAATCACGGGGATGCCAGTTTTGGAAGCAGCGATGACACTCTGGTTCTCAACGTTGGTCAGGTATTTGGCGAAGTCAATAGCTTCCGGTTCAGCATCTTTACCGATGGCAAATCCATTACCGCCACCGACTACATCACTGCCATTACCAGCGCCGCCTTCAACAGCCGGGAAGTTGAACATACCAAGGTTTTTGACGCCTAATGTATCAGCACTATTGGCTGCCTGTACGGTTGGTGACCACTGGCCACCCAGAAGCATGGCTGCTTTACCGTTACCCAGGGTCGCCTGCATATCATCGTGGGTCGCGCCGAGGAAACCATCCTGGAAGGGTTTCATTTCGACAAGCTTCTTGAGTTCTTCACCAGCTTTAATAAAAGCGGGATCTGCGAATGAGCCGGTGCGGTTGATAGCTGCCTGGACACCATCCGCGCCTGCGATGCGCAGGACGAGGTATGACCAGATATGCATACCAGTCCATGAATGGCCTTCACCCAGAGCGATGGGGGTAATGCCGGCATCCTTAAGGATCTTGACATCAGCCAGGAACTCGGTCCAGGTTTCAGGGGTTTTTTCAATTCCGGCTTTTGTAAAGAGGTCTTTGTTATACCAGAAGGTAACCGCGCCCATATCCCACGGAATGCCGTAGTTCTTGCCATCTTTGGCAAATACAGCCAGGGCGCTGGGTGCGAAGTTTTTGCGCCATGCGCCGCCATCGGCATCCAGATCAGCGGTGATGTCTTTCAGGAGGCTGGCATCCATCTGATCGGCCAATCCACTGCCGCCCCAGCTCTGGAAAATATCAGGAACTTCGCCAGACTGCAAAACAGTAGTGAGTTTGGTTTTGAAAGCTTCATTTTCAAGGACAGTGATCTCAATGTTTACATTGGGATGGGCGGCCATATAGTCATCGGCCATCTTTTTCCAGTCCGAAAGAGCCGGATCTTTGGTTGAGATATGCCACCAGGTGACGGTGACTTTTTCGGCAGCCGGTTCAGCAGGGGCTGCGGCTTCAGGAACTTTGGTGGGTTCAACAGCCGCAGGTGCTGCAGCGGCAGGTTCTGCCGGGGCTGCGGGTGCCGGGGTTGCTGCCGGGGCACATGCTGAAAGCATAAATACTGCAACCATGAGGACACTTAGAATCTTGAACATTTTGGTACTCATAACATCCTTCTCCTTTTTAGTTATACATTGGGCAGTGAGAATGAAATCTCAAAACAAACCAAGAATAGAAGTATTCACCTCCTTTAGCAACTCAACTATGTGGCGGTTTACAGGAATCACGTACTACCAATCCTGTCGGAAGTTCAATTCGTTTCTTTGAAGCATCCGGGTTTTTTAATAAATCCAGCAACATTTGTGTTGCTATGCTCCCCATGTTTTTTAAGGGTTGACGAACAGTAGTCAATGCTGGGTGGACAATGCTGGCTTGCGGGATGTCGTCAAATCCTACGACAGATATATCCTCTGGAATACGCTGCCCCCTTTCTCGAACGGCATCCATAACACCTAGAGCCATTACGTCATTTGAAGCAAAAATAGCTGTAGGCGGGTCTTCCTGATTTAACAGTTCCATGGCACTGTTGTATCCATCCAGTTGGTGGAAAGTACTCTCCCGCACCAGGTTTGCCCTGAACGCGATATGAGAAGCCCAAAGTGCTGCTTTATATCCCTCCAGGCGGTCTACCGCCGCTCCCATATCCATTGAGCCAGTGATAAACCCGATGCGGGTGTGCCCAAGATTGACCAGATATTCTGTAGCGTGGTATGCACCCTGCCAGTTGGTGGCTCCAACGGCCGGACAATCCTGACCGGAACCCTGGTGGTCAACTAAAACGAAGGGAAAATGGTGCGCTTTAAGCAAGTCTATATAATCTTCAGGATTCTTGGGCAAAACCAGAATTAATCCGTCAACCATTCCCTGGGTCAGGTTGGCGACGTAGTTGGCTTCCAAAACAGGGGTGCGGTGGGTGGTGTAAAGCATCAGGTCGTACCCCGCAAGTTGAAGTTCGGAGTCAATTCCCTGGATGATTTCTCCGATGTAGCCGGTTCCCAAATCTGGGACAAGAATGCCGATGATTTGCGTGCGCCCACCGGCCAGGCTGCGCGCCTGACGGTTGACCACATACCCCAGGTCTTGAATAGTCTGGATAACCCTTTCCCGGGTTTCCAGTTTCACATGCGGGTCATTATTAAGCACTCTGGAAACGGTCCCATTGGAAACGCCAGCCTGAGAAGCAACCTCAAATATTGTGATGGAGTTAGAAAAATTTCCGGCTGTTTTCATGCGTTTTGATCAATTTTTTCCACTGGATCGCGTAAGCGTTTACGAAATGTATCAAAAAAACGAACAAGAACGAAAGAATATTGTTATGGGAACGTTTACATTGTTTGTTAAAAAAACTTCACCGCTGTTTATGGTTCAAAACTTGCTATTTGTCTGAGGGATTTATATAGTTGAATTGGAAGCGTTTACAAAAATATTATAGCAATATCTGCACCTTTGTCAACTATTAATCTTGAAGGAATAATCCAGAAGCCTAAATACTTCAGGAAACGATGAATTTTCCGGTGATCAATTCCGGAACACCCAGTTCCACGGCTCGTTCACACGGCGAACATCCGCCTACTTTTATCTCAAATACACCGGGTTCCAGTATTTGCATGCCGTCATCGTCAAACAGCATCATCATTTCAGGGGTGATCGTAAATGTAACGGTTCTGGCTTCAGATGGTTTAAGATGAATTCTCTGGAAACCAATCAATTTTTGGATGGGTGTTTTTGCCGAAGCAATCATATCTGTCAGGTAAATTTGCGCCACTTCTTCCGCTTCCACCTCACCGGTATTGGTTACCGTGAAGGTCAATTCAACCGCTTGGCCGAATCTGACGTCATCTTGATCAAATTTCAATCCACTGTAAGTGAATTGGGAATAACTCAACCCATAGCCAAATGGATAAAGAGGTTTTTCTTTTGAATAGCGGTAGGTGCGGTTATCCATACTGTAGTCATTAAATGCGGGCAGTTGGGAGAGTGATTTTGGAAACGTGAGGGGTAATTTCCCGGAAGGCGAGACTTTCCCAAAGAGAATATCTGCAATGGCTTTTCCGCCTTCTGCGCCCGGATACCAGACGTGAATAATGGCTTCAACCATATCTTCCAGCTCGCCGATCGCGATGGGACTGCCACCAAACAATACCAACACCACCTTGGCGCCTTTGATGACAAGTTTTTTAATATATTCAACCTGTGGCGCCGGTAAAGCAATGTCCTCGCGATCTCCCTGTCGTGTTGAGAGAAGCGCGTCGCCTTCTTCCCCTTCCAAAAAGGGTGATAAGCCCATACAGGCTACTGTTACATCCGCAATCGGGGCGGCTTCCAATGACCAGTCAAAAGGATTGTTATTGAAATGTGCCAGCAGGGATCCGGGTTTATATTCTACTTTCACGCCTTCCGGTACCTGCTGGACAATGCCTTCCAGCACGGTGGTCATGGTTGCGCTCATGCCATAATAACTGCCCATCAGACAGTTCAGGTTGGCTGCGTTGGGACCTACAACGTAAATATCCCGCACTTTTTTATCAAACGGCAAAATATTCTTGCGGTTTTTTTAGCAATACGATTGATTTGACAGCAGCATCGTATGAAAGTTGTCGATGTTCTTCACAACCAACCACATCCATCGGTATGGAGGCGTATGGAACCTGTTCGGGAGGATCAAACATGCCCAGTTTGAAGCGGGTGGTATAGGTGCGGATCAGCGCCTGGTCAATATCCGCCTCCTTGATTAATCCTCGCTCAATGGCTTCATCCAGATGCTCGTACGTGCAAACACAACTGAGATCGCAGCCGGCCTTCAAGGCAGCCGCCGCTGATTCCACTACATCATTGGTGTAGTGATGGGTTTTATGGAAATCTGAAAGCGCTCCACAATCGGAAACAAAGTGACCTTTGAAACCCCACCTTTCCCGCAGCAATTCTTGAATCAAATAATGTGATCCGTTACAGGGAACACCATATAAGCGGTTGTAAGCCCCCATCACGATTTCTACATTGGCATCTTCAACCAGTTTCTTAAAAGCGGGTAGATAGGTATCGAACAGCTCCCTTTTGGTGACAACCGCATTGAAGGTATGGCGTTCATCCTCCGGGCCGCTGTGCACGGCGTAATGCTTGGCACAGGCGGCTGTCCGCAGGTATTTGGGGTTATTCCCCTGCATTCCCCGGACAAACGCCGCACCCATTTCTCCTGTCAAAATTGGGTCTTCACCCCAGGTTTCCTGGCCGCGACCCCAGCGGGGATCACGAAAGATATTGACATTGGGTGACCAGTATGTAAGTCCTTGATATATGGAAGTATCGCCATATTTCCGTAATGTTTCGTGATATTTGGCGCGGGCTTCCGTGCTGATGGCGGTGGCAATTTTAAATATCAACTCCGGGTCCCAGGTAGCGGCCATGCCAATAGCCTGGGGAAAAACGGTAGCCCGGCCGTTGCGTCCCACACCGTGCAACCCTTCATTCCAGTAATCGTATGCCGGAATCCCCAACCGCTGGATGGCAGATGTACTGTTGCGCATTTGACTGATTTTTTCTTCCAGGGTCATCCGGGAGATCAGATCCGCAGCCCTTTCCAGGATTGGGTAAGACGTGTCCAGATAAACTGGTGTTGAAGATTGATTAGAAGCCATGCACGGATATTCCCTGTTTCGCAGACATAGATTTTATTATTCAGCCAGGCTATCGAAGGTGGGTTTTAAAGCCGGATAAAGGGCAGTGTATTTGCCATAAAACTCTTCATAGGTTTTCACTGCACCTGATTGCGGTGTGGTATTTTCCAGTGTTTTTATGGTTGCGTCACAACTTTCTTTCACAGATTTCCAGTGATTCACGCCCACACCGGCCAATAAGGCTGCTCCAAAGGCGGCGCCTTCTGTTGTGTTCACCGTCACCAGTTCGCTGTTTAGAACGTTTGATAACATTTGCCGCCAAAGCGGGCTCTTGGCACCGCCACCGGATACGCGTACCTGCTTGATTTGACCCAGACCGGCATTCTTGATCAATTCCATTGAATCACGCAGCCCAAAGGATACCCCTTCGATGACGGAACGGGTCAGGTGGGCTTTGGTATGGCGGACAGTTAATCCGACAAATGCCCCGCGGGCCAATGGGTCAGGATGGGGCGTGCGTTCGCCTGTTAGATAGGGCAGAAAAAGTAATCCTTCACTGCCAGCGGGGACGTCGCCAGCCGGAGCGAGCAAATCGTCATAATTCATACCGGGCGAGAGTGTATCGCGGTACCAGCGCAATGAACCGGCGGCAGAGAGCATGACCCCCATAAAATGCCAGGTATCCGGGACGGAATGGCAAAAGGCGTGCAGCAATCCGTGAGGTTCAATTAATGGGGCATTTGTTGCCGCAAAAACCACTCCCGAGGTGCCCAGGGTAAGAGCAACAATGCCGGGGGTAACGGCGCCAACGCCCACCGCCTGGGCCGCCTGGTCGCCTCCGCCGCCAACAACCGGGGTACCGGCTTTCAGGCCGGTGAGTTCTGCCGCGCCGTCAGTTATCAACCCGGTAATTTCAGTACCTTCAAAACTCTTTGGCAGCCAGCTTTCCGGTATATCCAGGGTTTTTAATAATTCTTTGGACCAGTCGCGTTTTTTCAAGTCAAACAAGATCATACCGGAACCATCGGCTTTATCGACGGCATATTCACCGGTTAAATGGAAGCGAACGTAGTCTTTCGGTAACAAGATGTGAGATGTTTTGGCGTAGATATCGGGTTCGTGTTTACGCACCCAGAGAATTTTTGGAGCCGTAAAACCTGGCAGCGCTTTATTTCCGCAGATTTGCAGTAATTTTTCAAAACCAACTTTGTCGGTTATTTCTTTGCATTCTTCCGCCGTGCGTTGGTCATTCCAGAGGATGGCCGGGCGCAGAACGGAACCTTTCGCATCCATCATCACCAGTCCGTGCATTTGCCCGGTAAGCCCGATTGCTTTGATATCCTCCCCTTTAGCACCCACCTGGGCCATTACCTGGCGGATGCTTTTTACGGATGCATCCCACCATTCCTGTGGATCCTGTTCAGACCACAGCGGTCGGGGGGTTGAGATGGAATGCTCGTTCACTGTTACCCCCAACACGGTACCCAGTTCATCAATCAATAGAGCTTTTGATCCGGTTGTGGAAACATCAATTCCGAGAAATAATGGTTTCATAAATACTTTTCTTCCCCTTCATTTAAGGTTGAAGCATAAAGACGGTTTTGGTTATGAATTTGCATTTTCCTGACGATCACTTATTGTAGTATCAGATTCCGCTTCCTTGCAGGATCCGCGCAGAATTAGTTGTGTGGGCAGTTCGACTTTACCGGTTTTTATTTGTTTTTCGTCGATCATTTCGATAAGCATCTTGGTCGCCTGACGTCCCATGGCTTCCAATGGTTGGCGAATGGTGGAAAGTCCGGGCATGGTCTGGCTGGATTGAAAAATATCATCAAATCCGATCACCGAAATATCACCGGGAATTTTCTTGCCCATGTCGCGAACTGCATCCATTACGCCGAAAGCCATCATATCGTTTGAGGCAAAAATGGCGGTTGGCTGATTGGATAATCGCATAAGAGTTTTTGCGCCGCTGTAACCGGTAGCCTGCTCAAAATCGCCTTCTATGATCCATTGATTGTTTGTGGGAATATTATTCTTTTCAAGGGAGGATTTGTATCCGGCTAAACGTTCCTGGGCGCAGCCCAGATCCATACTGCCGGTGATGAAAGCGATGCGGTGATGTCCAAGGTGAATGAGATATTCAGTGGCGTCAAAGGCTCCCTGGAAATTGGTTGCCCCCACTGCCGGGCCCTGGCCATCAATTCCCTGATGGTCAACCAGGACATATGGAAACCGCAGATCGCGTAATTTATCGAGATAATTCGCCGGGTTGCGTGGCAGAATCAAGATCACGCCATCCACGCCGCTTTGGATTAAAGAAGAGATATATCCCGACTCTTTTGTTTCCCTTCTGTGGGTTGTGTACAGCATCAAATTGTACTGACTGGTTTCCAATTCGGTATCAATCCCCCGGATTATTTCACCGATATAGGCGGTCCCCAGGTCGGGTAAGAGCAAACCAATCACATTGGAACGACCACTGACCAGGCTTCTGGCACTGCGATTGCCTACAAAGCCCATTTGCGAAATGACTTGTTTAACTTTTTCACGTGTTTCAGATTTCACATTGGGAGAATCATTGATCACCCGGGATACTGTACCGTACGAAACACCGGCTTCACGGGCTACATCAATGATCGTAATATTGTTTGGAAATCGGACAGCGTCTTTAGTCATTTAATGGGTCGCTTTCGCTGTAAACGTTCACAGTCTAATTTTATTCATTTCTTTCTTTATGTCAATGCAAAAATGAAAAGCTCTTGATAATGCATGGTTAATATAAAAAATCCCGATCAGCGAATCGGGATTTTTTAAGAGAGAAGATTTTAAGCTTTTATATTTGCCCGGTAAGAACTGATCAGAACCGCCAGGAACATGATGATGCCGCGCACAACATACTGGGTGTAAATGTCAAAATTCAACAGGGTCATTCCATTGGATATTACCCCCATGAAGATGACGCCCAGCAGGGTTCCCCAAACTTTACCGATGCCTCCCGTGAAACTGGTGCCGCCAATGATGACCGCGCTGATCACATCCAGTTCCCAACCGCGGCCAAAGCTGAACGAGCCGGCTAAAACCTGACCCGAGGTCATAAAGCCGGAAATTACCGCCAGCACCTGGATGGTCACGAAACAAATGATTTTGGTGGTGCCAACATTGATGCCACTCAGGCGGGCTGATTCAGGATTGCCGCCGGTGGCATAAACAGCCCGGCCGATGGTGGTATACCCCATGATGAAAAATATGATCAAAAAAGAGATCGCCAGAATTACTGCCGGGAAGGGAATACCATCAATATTGCCGCCGCCGAACAGGCTGATCATCCAGGCGGGAATGGGTATTCTGCCGCCGCCCAGGAAATTGAACCACTCGGGGAACTGGTTGGCAATCGGGAATCCGCCGCTGATCAGGCCGGCCAGGCCGTACAAAGCGTTGAGGGTCACCAGGGTAACAATAAAAGGAGGCATTCCGGCTTTATGGGCGAAAAACCCATGCAGCCAGCCGATGCCGACGGCCAGAAGAATGGAAATACCCATGCCAATGAGACAGGCGGTGGTGAGATCCATGCCTGCCGCGGTCAAGTCACGGCAGCAGCGTGCCACGATAACCCCGGCCAGGGCTACGGTTGATCCGATGGAGAGGTCGATCAGTCCGGCCACAATGACCATGGTCATACCGAAGGCGATCACCCCTTTCAGGGAGTTCGCGCGCAGGATGTTCATCCAGTTGGACCAGGTCATGAAATTATTTACACTCAATGCCAGTGCCACAACCAGGGTAATAAGAATTACCTCAATGGCGTGGTCAAGTAAGAATACGCCGATTTTTTTACGATTCATCATCTGTTTGTTTGCAGCCATAATTCCCATGATTGAACTAATCTCCTCTCATACAAATTTCATAGAGTTCATTGATGTTGGTGTTATCCGGGTTTACTTCATCCACAATTTTTCCGTGGCGCATGATCAGGATGCGGTGGCAAACTTCCAGTAATTCTTCCAGTTCGGTGGAAACGAAAATCGAAGAGATACCTTTACGAGCCTGAGCCCACATGATTTCGAAAATTTGTTGTTTGGCGTTTACGTCAATGCCGCGGGAGGGTTCATCATATAGCATAATCTTGGGGCTGGTATTCAGCCAGTTGCCCACCACGACTTTCTGCTGGTTTCCCCCGGATAAGGAATTGCAGGCCACGTCATTACTGGGAATTTTGATATCCAGCTCGGTCACCTGTTTTTCAGCAAACATTTTGCGTTTCAGCTTGTTCTCAATCCAGCGCTTGGATGTTAGATCCATGCTGGCATAACACAGGTTTTCCAGAACGGAATGTATCAGGATCAGGCCTTCCAGTTTGCGATTCTCTGGGGTCAGGCCGATCCCGGCTTTTTTCATTTTGATCAGATCCGCGTTTTTATAGGTCTTGCCTTCAACAACGATTTCGCCTTTGTCAACCGAATCGGCGCCGAAAATTCCGCGCAACAACTCGGTACGTCCTGAGCCGAGCATGCCGGCAATGCCTAAGACCTCGCCTCGTTTTAGCTGAAAATTGACATCCTTGTACCAGCCTTTGCGGCTCAAGCCTTTGACTTCCATGACTACTTCTTCGTTGACCTTGATATCTTTCGGGCGGCTCTGGATTTTTACTTCGCCAAACATCATGTCGATAATGTCTTTGTGTTTGACTTCCTTCATCTGGACTGTGCCCATCAACCGGCCGTCGCGTAAAACGGTGACCGTATCGGCAATCTGGGGTAATTCCTGCAGTTTGTGGGTGACATAAATGACCACCACACCCTGATCGCGCAAGGCACGCACCGCGTTGAACAGGCTTTGCACCTCGTTCTGTGCCAGAGCCGAAGTCGGCTCATCCAGCATGATCACCTTGGGGTTGAAGCTGAGGGCTTTGGTGATCTCAACCACCTGCATCTGCCACATACTTAAACGCTGCAACGTTTCCCGCGGATTAATATCCACTTTCATTTTTTGCAGCAGGTCGCCCGCCATCTGGTAGGTCTTTGGCCAGTCAATGGCATTGAATTTCTTGGGCAGCCTGCCTAAAAATATATTCTCCGCAACGGACAGCCCCGGCACCAGACTCATTTCCTGATAAACCGTAACAATACCTTTTTCATTGGCATCAGAGGTGGAGTTGAAGTTCAGTTTTTCATCGTTCAGGAAAATATCACCTGATGTAGGTTTAACAGCTCCGGCAAAAATCTTTACAAGGGTCGATTTACCCGATCCGTTCTTGCCAACCAGAGCATTTACCTTGCCGGAATCAAACGATATAGAAATGTCGTCAAGGGCGCGGGTACCGGGATAATCTTTTATCACATGGGCTGCGCTAATTTTTAAATCGCTCACCTTGTCAACCTCCAAAATTGCATTTTATTTTTGAAAAGGGAAAATTTGGAATAAGTGCTTTAATCAATTATCGGACAAGTGCTTTTTATGGAGTTATTGATCAAAACCTGGGGGATTGTCACTGATTATGACAAAATAATTATAGTCCGCTGTTGTGCTGGTGACTTTGAAACAGGGAGACGGCTTGCAAGTCTCCCTGTTTCATTATTAGCATTTACCTATTGGTTGGCAGATTGCCTACTTGATAGGGAGTTCTTTCAAAGCATTGGCAACACGCCAGGCATTGACAACTGCTTTGTCATCAGCGGTGAGGGTCAGCCCCGGAGCGATGGTCAATTTACCAACGCTGGCGCCGGGTTTTCCCATCAGGTAGTTGACGAGGTCGGTCATGGCGGCTACGCCCTGTCCGTAAGGATCCTGGGCAACGGCAGCCTGCAGCTCGCCATTGATGATCATGGAGCTGATCTGGTCGGAACCGTCAAAACCGAAGACGGCGATCTTCTTGCCAGCCTGTTTGACAGCCTGGCCGGCACCGATGGAACCACCCTCATTACAGGCGAAGATGATCTGGATATCGGGGTTGGCGGTGATCATGTCAGCGGTGGCGGTCAGAGCGGTATCCTGTTTTTCGGCACTCTGGTGGGCTACAACTTTGTAGTCTACGCCGGCTTTTTTCAGTGCAGCTTCAAATCCGCCGTAGCGCAGGCTGGATTCTTCGGGTTTCTGATGGTCGTAATCCACGATACCGACCTGGATGGTGCCGGTCAGACCCTGATCTTTGATGTATTTGGCAGCGGCATCGCCCATGGCGGCGCCGTTGGCAGTGTTATCAGACATGTAACCACCGGTGATGAAAGCTACATCGGTAAAACCACCGGAATTGGTCAGAGCAACGGCTACACCCTTGTCATTGGCCTGTTTCAAGGCGGCCATGGAGACGGTCGGGCTCAGAGGAGCGATGGCAATGCCATTCACGCCCTGGGACATATAGGTGTTGATCAGTTCGGTTTCTTTGGCCTGGTCATTGCTGGAATTGCCAATGATGACCTGTTTGACGCCCAATTTCTTGCCGGCATCTTCGAAACCCTGCACCATGGATTTCATGAACTGGTCGTCCTGGAAGACGACACCAGCTACAACAATATCCTTGGCTTCCATGGGGGCTTTGAGGACAACAGGTCCACCTACGGCAGCAGCGGCAGGAATTTCTAGTTCTTTCAAGGCGTTGGCTTTGCGCCAGGCATTGACAGCGGCTTTGTCATCACCAGACAGGGTCAGCCCCGGGGCGATGGTCAGTTTACCAACACTGGCGCCGGGTTTTCCCGTCAGGTAGTTGACGAGGTC
>Ga0351877_1170_pt1 | contig 13267 bp, 13 predicted proteins | sample BONcelFGM3001D13_FD_206775 | JGI IMG/M metagenome (GOLD analysis project Ga0351877, IMG submission 206775) | Enriched cells from coal bed in the Powder River Basin, Montana, United States - BONCAT cells FGM rep3 HSBNCT.FGM.300.1.D13 ...
GAACGGCTGTAGCCATTCCCGGCCAGAATATTCTCCGCCCCGCCGATGTATATCATTGATCAACCCGGGACCGTAGGGTGTGGCGTATATCAGAGCGCCAACCCCGCCTGCCAATCCAAGGGTAAGAAGTATCCAAAAAAGTATGTGTTGTTTGGAAACCGGAACTCTCCCGGCCAGATTATTGATAAGCTGCAAGCGCTTCCTCATCCATTCGCATAAACCGCGCAGATAATTATAATGGAGATTGTAATCAATCCATTTCTATTAAAAGGAATTCAAAATGATCAAGATTGAAAAGATTCCATATGCAGGTTGGCAAAATTGCTACCGGATCGATAATTCAATTATCGAAGTCATCGCCACCAGCGATGTTGGCCCTCGCATAATCTCATTTGGATTCAAGGGGAAAGAAAACCTTTTCTACGAAAATCCAACGGAAGTAGGAAAAACGGGGGGAGATGAATGGATCGCCTACGGCGGTCATCGCCTGTGGCTGTCGCCCGAACTTCCCAAAAGAACCTATTATCCAGATAACTTCCCGGTGGAAGTAAAAACACTGGCAGATGGTGTCCAGTTGACCTCTTCCATTGAAAAAACCACGGGGATTCAGAAAGTTGTTGAAATCCGGGTGGAAGCCGATCAACCCAAAGTCCATGTCAAACACAGCATGACTAATTTGGGCATGTGGCCGGTAACTTTCGCCCCCTGGGCGCTTTCCGTGCTTGGTCCGAATGGGGTTGCCGTGCTGCCGCATTCCCCCCGCAATTATTGGCCGGACTCCATGCTGCCTTCTCACCCAGTTATTATGTGGGGATATACCCGCATGACTGATCCGCGCTGGACCTGGGGGGATGAATACATCCTGCTGCGTCAGGATCCAACTCAAAAGCACGCCCAGAAAATCGGCATGCTGGACACTTCTGGCTGGGCAGCTTATATACGCAACAATACTGCTTTCATCAAATACTTCCCGTTTACCCCCAATGGCCATTATGAAGATTTCGGCTGCAACCTGGAATCCTGGACAAATCCGGGGTTCCTTGAATTGGAAACACTGGGCGTGTTAAAAACAGTCGAACTCGAAGAGACCGTCACCTATGAGGAAACCTGGGTTCTCGCGGCCGATATTCCCGCTCCGCAAAACGATGCCGATGTAAACAAATATCTTCTTCCGGTTGTAAAAAAATATTCCGGCAAATAATTTATTTGTATGTGAGACCGGTCTGCATTTCTTCCTGCAGGCCGGTTTTCTGATTCCAAAAATTTGCACTGTTATCGTAAATCCGTGTCAATTATCTATTGACGCGGATATCATTACAATTATAATTATGTAATCCTGTAATAACAGGTTCGTAGTATTTTTCCCTACAAAACAGTCAGTTCAATATTATTTTGAGAAGGAACAAGCACGATGAATTTAACTGCATCCGATATTGCCCAGATGATTGACCTGAGTTGCGTGCGAACCATAAGCTGCAAGGCGGATATTGAGGTAATGGTTGCCAGTGCTAAAAAATATAAATTCGGGCAAGTTTCTGTCTTGCAATGTTTTATCCCGTTGACAAAATCCCTGATCAAAGAGGTTCCGGCCATCCGATTGGTCGGCAATGTAAGCTTTCCTTCCGGGTCAGATTCAACCACCACCAAAATTTTCCAGGCCAGAGAAATGATGGCAGCCGGCTGCGATGAAATCGATATGGTTATCAATGTCGGGAAACTGCGCTCTGGCGAAATCACTGAAGTAACAGAAGATGTTAAAGCCGTCGTTGCCACTGTGCATCCCATTCCGGTAAAAGTAATCATCGAAACGCCGTATTTAACACCACTGGAAATTGAAACCGCCAGCAAAATATGTGTAGAAGCTGGCGCGGCTTTCGTAAAAACCGGCACCGGTTGGTCGGAAAAAGGCACTTCGCTGGAAGATGTCCGTTTGATCAAATCCGTCGTCGGGGAGCGCATCAAGATCAAAGCCTCCGGCGGCATTCGCGATGTAAAAACATTGCTGGAAATGTATACGCTGGGGGCGCGCCGCTTCGGGGTAAATTTAAAAAGCGGCATCCAGATCGTTGAAGAGTGTGTCAACAACCCCGCAATTCTGGCCGGTTATCAAAGGGATTGAACCAGTCAAGCTCTACAATCTTTAACACTCCAAAAATCAAAACATCAAAATTCTGCAGAATGGATGTCAGATGACCAAAAAAATTCTTTCCTTTGATCTTGGAACCGGCGGCAACAAAGCCTCCCTGTACGATACCGATGGTAACTGTCTGGCATCTGCTTTTGTCCCTTACCCGACCCACTACCCGCATGTTGGATGGCATGAACAATGCCCGGATGATTGGTGGAATGCCGTCATCGAAAGCACCCGATTACTGCTATCGAAAAGCAAAGAAAACAGCGAAGACATTGAGTGTCTGGCCATATCCGGCCACAGCCTGGGCGCGGTTCCGGTGGATAAAGCTGGAAACCTGCTGCGCAATGCCACCCCCATCTGGTCGGATATCCGCGCCAACCATGAAGTGGATGACTTCTTCTCAAAAGTTGACAAAGACCACTGGTACCTGACCACCGGCAATGGTTTCCCGGCGGCCTGTTATACCATTTTCAAGGTCATGTGGTACAGCCATAATGAACCGGAGATGTTCCAGAAAATCTATAAACTATTAGGCACCAAGGATTATATTAATTTCAAACTGACCGGTAAATTCGCGACAGATTTCTCTTACGCCTCCGGCAGCGGAATATATGATCTGCAAAAATGGGCGTACCAGGATGAATTTATCGCTGCCAGTGGTATTCCGGCAGCCATCTTTCCGGATATCGTCCCATCTACACAGATTCTGGGAGAACTCCTGCCAGACGTTGCGAAAACACTCGGATTAAGCCCCACCGTGAAAGTTGTTTGCGGCGGCGTTGATAATTCATGCATGGCACTGGGTGCCAAGAATATCAAGGATGGCCGGGTATATACATCTCTGGGCTCGTCCGCCTGGATCGCCGTTTCTTCAGAAAAACCGGTACTGGATTTGAAAGCCAAACCGTATGTTTTTGCGCATGTCATACCAAAAATGTTCACCTCCGCCGTCAGCATCTTTTCGGCGGGCACATCCTTTACCTGGGTGCGCGATAACCTGTGCGGCGATCTGGTTGAACAGGCTAAAAATGAAAACAAAGATGCCTATGCACTGATGGACGAACTGGCCGAGACATCCCCGGTTGGCGCCCACAACCTGCTTTTCAACCCCAGCCTGGCAGGCGGAACTTCACAGGACTACAGCGTAAACCTGCGCGGCGCCTATATGGGTATTGATCTCAAACATGGCAAAGCCGATCTGATCCGGGCTGCCATGGAAGGAATTGCCATGAATTTGCGCCTGCGGCTGGATGTGCTAAAGAAATACTGCCAGATCCAGGATGAAATCCTGCTGGTCGGCGGCGGAAGCAAAAGCAAGCTGTATCGCAGAATTTTTGCGGATATCTATAACACCAACATACTGAAAACCAATATCGACCAGGATGCCGGCGCCCTTGGTGCCGCAGCCATCGCCGCGGTTGGCTGCGACCTCTGGAAGGATTTCAACAAAATTGACGAGGTTCACAAAACCATTGAAATCGTTGAGCCGGATGCGGAAAATAACGCGACATACGAGAAGATCATCCCGATTTTTGCAGTGGCGTCCGAATATCAATCCAAAATCAGCGACGCTTTGCATGACCTGAAAATGTAAAACGATATCGATAGGAAATGTCATGTTTTATGGAAATATGCATATGACATTACTCCTATCGAGGGTGAAATTAATCATTATTGATCCGCCAGAGGATAGGGATTATATGATATTGACAGCGGTCAGGAAGTTTTCTATAATTGGTTGTAATAACAGGATTACAAGTATTCTGGTCTCTTCCCCGTTGAAATTCAAATTGAACATTAAAGTTCGTGGGCATAAATAATGTTTCAATTTATGTCTTTTAGCTACTCTTAAATTCCACTACTCTCAACGGAAAATTGTTTTTAAGGGTATTTTGGTCTTGAACTTTAAGCAGGGCGATGAAATTCTTGCGAAATAAATGAAGATAGAAAGGTAGAGAAAATGAAAATAGGGCTTTTTACAGCAACATATCTGGATATGCAGTTGGAAGAAGTTTGTAAATTTGCATCAGGGTTGGGGTTTGAAGCGGTTGAAATTCCCGCTTTTGCAGGCAACCCGCACCTTGATATAGAGGAAATCCTGAAAGGCAATAAAGCCAAAGATTTAAAAAAGATGGTTTCCGGTTACGGCATGATCATCTCCGCGTTGGCGAACCATCCTGAAGGCCAAATCGTTCTTGGACCCTTCGGTAAAGATACCGATGCCATCTTCCAGGGAACCAAGGAAGAAAAAATCAAATTTGGCACCGAGCGCATGATTAAAACCGCCCAGGCCGCCAATGCTTTGGAAGTTCCCGTGGTAACCGGCTTCATCGGCTGTGAGAATTTTGGACGGTTCTTCCCCTGGCCATATTCCAAAGGTTGGGCAGATATGGAACTGGAATTTGTCGAACGCTGGAGCAAAATTCTCGACAAATTTGGTGAATACGGCGTAAAGTTTGCCCACGAACCGCATCCCAATGAATTGGTCTATAACATTGAAACAGCGGTGCGCAGTGTCGAATTAATGGGCGGACGCAAAGAGTGGGGCTTCAACTTCGACCCTGCCAACCTGATTTACATGGGTATTGATGTTGAGAACTTCGTCGATACGCTTGGGAACCGCATTTTCCATGTACACGCCAAAGATGGCGAGTTGGTCACGCACAATATCAAACGCTCTGGCATGATCCCGCAAGGTGACTGGCAGCGCCTGGATCGCGGCTTCCGCTTCCGTATCCCAGGTTGGGGTTCTGTGCCCTGGAAAAAAGTCATCACCGAGCTTTCCATGGTTGGCTACAACTATGTGATGAGTTACGAACACGAAGACGTCACCATGAGCCGGCATGATGGCATCACCAAAACAATTGCTTATCTGAAACCGTTGATGATCGAAAACCCGTACGAAGGTCGCAACGACGTACTGTTCAATTAATAATTCTTTAGGAGAATGAAATATGGCTGACACAATGAAGGCAGCAGTTTTTGAAGAAGTTGGCAAGATTACTGTTAAGCAAGTCCCCATCCCAAAGATTAACGATGACGAAGTATTGATCAAAGTTAAACTAACCGGTATTTGCGGCACGGATTGGAGCATTTATAAAGGCTGGTATTCGTCCGACAAACTTCCTTTGATCCCAGGTCATGAATTTGTAGGCGTGATTGAACAGATTGGCAAAAACGCCAAAGGTATTAAGGTTGGCGACCGTGTAACCGCGGATATCAACATGAGCTGCGGAACCTGTTTCTACTGCCGCCGCGGCGACCAACTGTTATGCGACAATTTCACCCAGTTGGGCATTCATACCGATGGAACTTTTGCTGAATTTGTAAAAGCCCCCTGGAAAAATGTACACATCCTGCCGGCATCATTAAGCTTCGAAACCTGCGCCTTCATCGAGCCGGTTTCCTGCGTCATCCATGCCGCCCGCGCTCTCAATGCCAAACTGGGCAGCAGCATGGCTGTGATTGGCTGCGGGTTGGGTGTTTTGCATGCCAAAATGGCCGTTTTACGGGCCTGCGCGCCGGTCATCATCATTGGCGATAACGCCAAACGCCTGAGCATTGCCAAAGACATGGGCGTGGATTACACCATTGATATCAACAAGATCAAAGACCCGGTAGCGGAAGTCCTCAAATTGACCGGTGGACGCGGCGCCGACTATGTCATCGAAGCGGTTGGCAAAGGCGTGACCTACGAGCAGGCCTTCAAAATGATGCGCAAAGGCGGCACTCTGGCAGCCTTCGGCATAATGGGCGAAGATGAGACCATCCCGGTGCGCCCCTACGAATTTGTCCTCAGCGAGAAGAAAGTCACCGGTTCCTGCGCGGGGATTGGCATCGATTGGCCGGACTCAATCACCCTCTTGGAAAGCGGACGCATCAAACCTGAACCGTTGTTCTCCATGAAAGTTCCTCTGGAAGACCTGGAATGGGCATTGCATGAACTGCGCAAAGACCCCAACCTATTCAAGATTTTTGTCTCTCCGGAAATCACCAAACGCGAGCTTTTGTAAAGATTATCAGACCAGCAGCCCGAAATGTGATCTCGGGCTGCTGGTGAGTTTCGAAAAGAGTAAGCAATTTGAAAATTATCAGTATCGAACATACCGCCATCAATGTAGTTGATATTGAAAAATCCAAAGATTTCTACACCCGCATTCTCGGATTCAAACAACGCGAATCTGTAGACTGCGGAGATTTTGTTATTCACTATTTTGAAATGCCTGATGGGACGAGATTGGAATTGTTTGATTACCACGGTAAATCGACCAATCATCTCGACCATGAGAGCGACATCGGGCTGCGGCACCTGGCGTTTCAAGTACAGGATGTCGCCGAACATGAAAAAGAATTGCGGGCGGCTGGTGTCGAAATCACCCTGCCAACCTGTGATCTGCAAAATTTGGGCGCCAGAGTGTGTCTCTTCCTTGATCCCAATGGTGTTACCCTGGAATTTTGTGAAAAACTGAATTGATTTTTTGACAATCTGCTTGACCCGATCACCTGATTTCACAATCGCTTCATTTTTTCAATTCAAGAAATAACCCATCAGCAATTAATCGTTTGAATATTTATTAGGAGAAAACCGGAAATGGATAACAGAGCAATACTGCTTTCCCCCATCAAAATTGGCAACCGGGATTGCCAGAATCGTTTTTTCATGCAGGCCATGGAATGCACAGATGCGGATGCCGACGGCAACCCAACAGATTTAACCCTGCAGCGCTATGAAAACCTCTTTCGCGGTGAAGCCGGCATGGTCAGTCTGGAAGCCATCACCATCACAGACAAAAACCGCTCCAGATTAAATCAATTGTTCATCATGCCAAAGAACCAGAAACCGTTGGAGGCTTTTGTAAAACGACTGAAAGAGATAAACCCCAAAACATTGTTTATCTTCCAACTCACCCACTCGGGCGAATTAAGTAACCCGGAATTCTCCAAGAAAGTTTCTGTCAAACCCCTTCCCACCTACCAAGCGGAAATAATGACGGAAGAAGCTTTCGACAGAATCATGGATGATTTCGTCCTGGCTGCGAAAATTGCGTACGATGCCGGCGCTGATGGCATCGACATGAAGTTCTGCCACGGTTACCTGGGTTCGCAAATCCTGCGCCCATACAACAACCGCAAATGGAAATACGGCGGACCCTGGGAAAATCGCCGCCAGTTCGCTTATGATTTATATGAAAGAATTCAGAAAGCAGTCCCTGACAAGAACTTCCTGATCGGTTCAAAAATTTCGGTCTGGGAAGGTTTCCCGGGCGGATTTGGAACTGCCGGACCGGATACCCCGATCATCGACTACACCGAGCCGATTGACCTGGTAAAAGGCCTTGAAGAGCGCGGCGCCCAATATTTCATTCAATCCGCTGGCAGCCCATCCATCACCATCAGTCTGACCCAGGCTGACAAGAGCGCTCCCTATTTCGCTTATTTACATCAGACATTCTCCAAGGTTCTGCGGGATAATCTGAAAAAAGAAACTGTTGTGATTGGCTCCAACTATTCCGTCTTCCGTGATGGCAAGAACAAACTATGCGCAGTCAACCCCGAAGACAGCTCAATTTTTGGTTACGGCGCTAGAAACATCAAGAATGGCATCACCGATATGATCGGCCTCGGCCGCCAATCCTTCGCCGACCCGTTGCTGCCTAAGAAACTGCGCGAAGGTCACGAAGACGATATCAAATATTGCACTGCTTGCGACAACTGCCTTGAGCTGTTGATCCAGCAGAGCCCGATCGGCTGTTGTACCTATAATAAATACTACACAGAAGTTTTAATTAATACCCGCAAAGAAAAAGGCCGCCTCAAAGTGGCCCACACCTAAACTGAATTTTTCGAAAATGCTGTAATACTCAAGAAAAGGGAATGATTTTGAAAGATCATTCCCTTTTTGGTCTATATTAATTTGCTGAGATGTTCAAAACTTCGAATAGCATCCGGAACTGTGCCGCATTCAACACTGAAAACAATATCATTCGGACATTTCTTGACAATATCTACAATGCGCTTCCAATCGATCACACCATCACCACAGGCGCATCCCACCGGTGTTCCGCTGACTTTGCCTTTTTCAGCTTCCGAGTGTTTAATGGAAATGTCTTTGGCATGCAGGTGAACCAAACGGTCATTGACCCGTTCCAGCCACTCATAAGTATCCCCGGTTCCAGCCAGATAACTGTTGCCGGTATCATAATTGATGCCAATACTGGGTGATTTGACCAGATTGTAAATACTATCCAGGCCATCCGGCGATTTACTGTACTGTTGGTGAGGTTCCAGACCCAGCTTAATGCCATGCCGTTCAGCCACCATGGAGGCTTCCGTCAGGGTATAGGTCATCAAGGAATAATCCATTTCCTTGCTGGTCCAAAACGGTTTGGGGCCTTCATCAGTATTGACAACCGGAGCACCGGCATCGGCGCCCCAGCGCACAGCCATTTTCAGGTATTCCACGCTGATTTCCGGTTTGCACAGCGGTGTGTGGGCTGACAAGCCCGACATCTTAATCTTATTTTTCTCACAAACTTCACGCGCCCACAACGGATCGTCATACATGGAAACACTATGGAAGTAACGCGCCTCACTTAATAACTCGCGTCCCAGGTGCACCATGGGTTCTACATATTCATATCCAATTTCGGCTGCTTTGGCAACACCCCATTCAAATGGTTTATCATGGGATCGAACAAATTCCATATTAACACCGAGGAAAATTTTACCCATTGCATCTCCTTAGTTTTTATCCAAATGAACCGTTATTTGACTGCCTTCATCTTATTGTTGGCATCTTCAACCAATTTGCGCACGAAATGCAGGCTTTTTTCAATCATGGGGCCGCCGTCGCCTTCACATTCAAGACTGACAACTCCATCAAATTGCATGTCGGCAAGAATATCAAAACATTTTTTGATGTTTTCACCGTTGACGCCATCACCGATGGCGCATTGACTGACAGCAATACCGGTCAATTCACCGCGCAGAGACTGCGCCAGTGATTCGCTGACATCTTTCACATGCACATGGCTGACCTTGTGTTTGAACTTCTGGAGGAAGGCCACGGGATCCTGGCCGGCAATAAAAGTATTACCGGTATCCATATTCATGCGCAGATAAGGGCTGTCAACAAAACTTAACATCTTTTCCATGAATTCAGGCTTGGTGGTGTAATAACCATGCGGCTCAATGTCGATGATCATTTTATATTTTTCAGCCACAACCATAACCTGTTCGTAAATACCCTTCATCATATCCAACGCCTGCGCATCAGACATACCTTTCGGGGCAAAGCGGTCATCAGTTGTATCGATATGGGTACATCCGGCCAGGTACGCCCAGCGTATGGTATTGATGATGTAATCTATCCCCAATCGCGAACCTTCGGGCAAAGAAACGGGAAAAGCGGCATCCATTTGTGACATACGGACGACGTAACCCGCCATTTTTTCTTTCCAGTCCAGTGGGTCTTCCCATAGCGCCAGGTGCGGCTGGTATCCCAACCCGTGGATCCAGCTCACGCCATCAATTGAACCGCATTCGATCCAATGTACATCATTTTTTTGAGCCCATTGCAGGCATTGTTCAAAATTCCAATAACTGCTGTTGAAAGCATCGGTATGAAAACCAATTTCGATCATGGCATTGAACTCCTCATCTGGAAGTTATCACAAAAATAATTAGAGCCCGCCCGAAAATCGAGCGGGCTCTAAAACTAACTTTTGAGCACTTAATTCTTATTCAACAACGTCTTTGTATTTGGTTGTGTCGACGTTCTTCCAGGCATCCGGCCAGTTCTTCATGTCCTCGCCACCAGATAGTGCATAGTGAAGTGGGGGCATTCCGGCAGTGATGTATTTGTCCAGATTGGCAGCAGTGATTTCAGGCTGGGGCAGAACCCAGTTGTGCTGGACAGTCTCACCCTTCAAGAACATAACAGAGGCAAGTACAGCGGTGCGCCACTGGTAGGTCGGGAAGGTGGGAGCAATGGCGGTCAGGTTGTTGGTTTTCCAGTATTCCAGGTAATCCTGCTGGTCTTCGCCAACCATAACTTTCGGTGCAGGTAAACCGGCATCGTTGAAGGCTTCCAGAATGGAAACAGCGGTTCCGCCTGCATCCATCCAGACTGCATCGATGGTGCCATATTTGGCAATGTAGTCGGTTACAACTGTAGAGGCTTTGAAGGAATCGTAAGCCACGAATTCAACACCAATAATGTTGAATTTTGGATTCTGCTCGAAGATCTTGCGGGCAGCACCCCAACGTTGTTCCAACACGTCAACACCTGGCAAGATACGGAAGGCAAGGACGTTTCCACCATCGGGCAGGTTGTCAACAACAAATTTGGCTCCGGAGATGCCGAAGGCATACCCACCGATCGGGCGCTCGGAAACAACCGGGCAGTCGGTCTGGGCATAGCGGTCAAATTGAACCACCGGCATAACTTCGCAGGCTTTTTCTACAATGGGAGTCAGGGCATCGCTGGTATTGGCAGCAACGATCAGGATGTCGCATTTTCCTGGAGTATTGATCAGATCCTGGATATCAGCAATCTGTTTGGCGTCATTGCCCTGGGCATCCAGGTGATAGAAGTTCTTGACCATGCCATCAGCACGGAGCTGCTCTACCTGCTCGCGCATGGAAACATAACCAACCACACGCCAGGGATTGTTCACACCCGCATTGGAGAAGCAGACATTGTAAGGAGCTTCTTTCTTGGCGAAATCAGCATATTGTGGATATTTGGAAATGTCAGTTGGATCTTCTACAAGGTACTGCAGATAGAGAGGGGCATCAGGATTCAAAGCTGCTTTTGACATCAGTTCGAGTGAAGTGTCAAAGTCTTTGTCAGTGAAGAACTGTGGGGCCACCTTGGCAGAATCCATCTGTAAACCAGGATTTGCAGCAGCGGCCGGTGCGGCGGGTTTGGCTTCTTCTGCGGGTTCCGCAGCTTCGGCAGGTTTGGCTTCTTCTACAGGGGCAGCGGGTGCTGCTGGGGCTGCAGGGGCTGCCGGCGCGCATGCAGTTAGCAGCATACCAAAGACAACAATCAATGAAACTACAAACATACTTTTTCTCATTTAATTAACTCCTCCACAAAATAGTCGATTTGATGTTGATCTACGTGCAGTATCACTAATCACAATTGACTTTTTTCTAAATACCACCTCCTTTTCTTCAAATTTCAGGTAATTCGTTAAACAAAATACCTGTGGATATTTACCTCTTTTTCCGTGTGCTTAGTGAAACATAAGCCACAGCAGCGATGATTATCAAACCCTGGACAGCATCTTTATAGGGTTTGGGTAATCCCAGTAAATTGAGCAGGTTGAAAACGGCTTCCATGGTGAAAGCGCCAAAAATCACATTCGGTACAGAACCTTTGCCGCCGAGCATTAATACACCGCCCATAACACAGGCAGCAATGGTTTGCATTTCCAACCCTTCCCCTATGGTTACATTTACACCGCCAAATCCACCAATCATGATGCCGCCAATGACGGCAAAAACAGCAGAAATCACAAAAGTTATGACGCGGATCAAGCGAACTTTGACGCCGGAAAGCTGGCTGGCCCGCACATTATCACCGATTGCCAGCACCTGTTTTCCAAAATTAGAGCGGTGGAAAATGAAATAAGAAAAGACGGCAATCACAATCAGTATCAATAGTGCATAAGGGAACCTGCCGACGATGGGGACGTTTTCTATATATCCGCGGCCAAAGATGCGCCAGTTGTCTGTCAGATATCCTCTGGGAGCTCCACCCACCCAATATAAAGCTCCACCTTTAATCAAAAGCATCATTCCAAGGGTCGCAATAAAAGAGGGGATTTTCAAGTAACTGACGATCAAACCGTTGACTAATCCGATGATCAGACTTAGACCCAACATGATTGCAATCGCCGGATAGGCCATGGATGGATCATTATTCAGCAGTAAAGAACTGCCCAGAACCACCATCGTTACAATTGAACCAATCGACAAATCGAATCCGCCGGATGTCAAAACCATCATCTCTCCAATGGCCAGAATAGCCAATGGTGAAGTCCGACGGAGAAAATTCATGATACCCGGCACTGATTGATAACTTGGGCTTAAGAAGCCAAGGGTAATAAATATCGCAAAAAAGATAAAATATACTGCCGGGATTTTTTTGATCCCACCCCATATTGAACGGAGCGTTTTGGAAATCCCAGTCGGTGAAGTATCAGTTAACATTGTCATTCGACCACTCCTTAAGCCGCTTCTTTTCTGGAGCGGTATGTATAACTGGCAACCGCTAATACGATAATTGCGCCACGAAGAACTGTCTTGAGATAGGGATTCACACCCAACTGGTTGAATACCGTATCCAGCACACCGAAGATCAAAACACCTGCCAGGGTGCCCCAGACACCACCTTTTCCTCCGGCAAGTGCGGTTCCACCTACCACGGTGGTGGCGACAGATTCGAGATCATACAGTCCATCCGGCCCCACCCAGGGAGCACCGGATTGAAGCCGACTTACCAGGAATAAACCTGTTAAAACCGCTGTCATACTGCATAGGATATGCGCCCCAATCAACACCCTGTCAGTTCGTAATCCCGAAAGGCGTGAGACTTCACCATTTCCACCCACACCATACAGATGCGCTCCGAATTTTGTCCGGCTTAATAAAAACCAACCTGCCAGAACAACGATAAGAAGTACAATAACCGAAACAGGGATTGGCCCATAAGTCTCATAGCCAAAATACTGGAAACTCTTCGGTACACTGCCGGTATAATTCGAAAATGTGCCGTTGATAATCCCTTTGATTACCAGACTTGTCCCCAGAGTAGTGATAAAGGAATTAACATGCAGTTTTGTGATGATCAGCCCATTTACCAGACCGATTAATGCACCAATTGCGAAAACTACCAGAATTGCCAGGGGAACATTGGCCGGGTCACCCTGCATAATATAAGATGACATTACCGCAGTGATACTGATGGTATAGGCAACCGAAAGATCAATGGACGCGCCTATGATCACCAGTGTTTGGCCAATGGCTACAATTCCCAATGCCACAGAACGAACAATAATATTGATCAGGATGGCCTGATTGGTAAAAATCTGACCATCAGAAAAGAATTTATCCAGTAACCCT
>Ga0351877_1176_pt1 | contig 12966 bp, 11 predicted proteins | sample BONcelFGM3001D13_FD_206775 | JGI IMG/M metagenome (GOLD analysis project Ga0351877, IMG submission 206775) | Enriched cells from coal bed in the Powder River Basin, Montana, United States - BONCAT cells FGM rep3 HSBNCT.FGM.300.1.D13 ...
GGCAGAGGAGTCTGAGTTGGCTGCGACGCTAAAATTTTGGTGGAATCTGTCTGCCCTGTTTGATCGATAAGGAGCGGTGTTTCCATCACACCGGTTTCCAGTAAGGCGGTGGAGTTGATTGGGCCGGCAGATGAACAACCAGCCAGTAGCAGGATCGCAAAAAGAGAAACAAATAGGATGCGCATATGTCTCCTGATTAAATAAAGTATACAATGATTATCCTAATACTAGCAATATCTTGAGTAGCGGGTTGGTTGTGCTCACTAGCCCGCCCCAGTCTTTCCAGAGTGAGCGCAGCACTCTGCCGGGGAAACGTCGGTTCACCGCGTAGTTGACTGTCCTTGGAGAAAGAAATTGGTACGTGGGTATGCCAGTAGAAAGCACAGTTTATTGCGCTGGTATGGGAAAAGTGCATAATTATTATTAGCATCGACAAAAGGTAGTCTTCAAGTGTTAAGGTTGGTATATTCTGTATTCACGTATTAGGTATTTAAAGGAGATGTGCGATGGGAGATAAAGGCGGCAAGAAGGATAAAAATAAAGCTGACAAGCAAAAGCATGAGCAAGTCGAGAAGAAAAAGGAACAGGATAAGGCCAAGATGCCCGTCAAGAAACTTGCTTAGCTGAATGGGCGAATCCATCATTTTGCCAGGAAATCATCCGATCACGGGACAATTCGCCCTCCCAAGTGAAGGATGCCTGGGCGTTAGCATGGCAGCATGCATGTGAAGAATGAAGAATATGGAAATGGGCACACCGAAGATGCGGGTCGGCGGCTTTGTCGGTTCTGTTTGATATACATGATTAAGGGAACAAGCGGAATATGTGCAGGCAGAGAGCTTGGAAGTTTTTGACAGATCAAGAGCTTCCCAACTCTATGGGGACTTTTAGATTAGCGTCATAATTTCCTTATTTGAAAGAAACCGTATAGTTTACAATTTTGTTATTCAAAACTTTTTGTAACATCAGGGTATTTTTTGAATATTCCTGACAGAGAATAATGCACTAATTTTCAAATACTGGGGCATTTATCTAAAAACAGTAAATTTCTGGAATTAAAAAAAGAATTTAGGAGGGTAAGGTATGCTGGTGATAAATGTTCTGTACATGTTTGCTGTGCTTTCGGTTGGTTTGTTTGCAGGCTTGATGCTGACCCTCGTGGTGGTCATGCAGCAACAATGGAATATATTAGAAAAATTTGAATATGTTCATTATTTCAAGGGCTTCCTACTTGTAGCAAAAGGAAACCCGACTATCACCTTTCTGACATTGGTTTCCTTTATTTTTCCACTGATTATGGGATTACTTTATATGTTTTCCGGTAATAGCTATCAAGGGATAATCATGGTAATTGCCGGTGTCATCTTTTTTGTCGGTAGCTTTTTGGTCACCCTGCGATTAAATTTTCCCATATATAACAAAGTGATAGGCTGGACAGATATCGAAACAATAACAGATTGGGAAGATGTTCGAAAGAGATTCTTTGTACTGAATGTCATAAGAATGACTTCTTCAATATTCACCTTTATTTTACTTATCATAAGTAGGTTGACAGTCTAGTTTATTCGCTTGCTTTCAAGCCAGTCTTTTGTCACATAGAGGGAGGTTAAAATGGACACATTGCAGGACTTAATGATTGAATATAAAAATCAACTCACGAAAGGGGTGATTAATAAGGCTTACAAAGGATTAATGGAATACATAATGGGTTTAAGAACGCATTTTCAATCCAGTTGTCCTGAATATTCTGTTTCAGGCAATATTTATTACGGCTACATGGATATGACCTATTTTTCCATCGTCCCCAAATCACTGAAAGACCGTGGATTGAAAATTGCCATTGTTTTTCTTCATGAAGCTTTCCGATTTGAAATCTGGTTATCCGGGTATAACAAGCAAGTTCAAACAAAATACTGGAAATATTTCAAGGAAAACGATTGGACTAAGTACCACCTTGTTCAATCAACGAAGGGTGCTGATTCTATTTTGGAGTATGTTGTTGTCGACAACCCGGATTTTCAAGATTTAAATGCCCTGACAAAACAAATTGTGAATGGAGCATTGAAATTCATAATTGATGTTGAGCGTTTCTTATCTGACCACGAAAAATTAATAAAACCCCAGTAGCAGGATTTAATGCATAAGTTCAGTCCGATAATAAAATGGAATTGTAGTCAGGGTATTTTGGCGTCTCATTCGATAATGTGAATGGTTTCTTGAAGAGTATAATAAAAATAGAGGGAAAAAATGGAAAAGCGGTGCTATCCAAAGCGACCACACACTACGAACTTATGGGAAAAAAGCAGGCTGACACTGCGCGCACCGTATAATTGAGGGGCTTTGATCGCCCTTTCGGGTACGCTGCCACAGGCGGAGGATTCCACATCTGGTGCCTTTTTTCGCAATATCCCGACCTTGCCGGTACCGCCTGCGGTTAAGCCCATTCAAATAGTGAAAGGTGCTCTCGACTTATTATATGAAAACTCTCTCTCTTCTTTTTGAGAACAACCGAAAATGGGTTTCTCAAATATCCCAAACCAATCCAACTTTTTTCTCCAGGCTAGTGCAACAACAAAATCCTGAGTATCTCTGGATTGGCTGCTCAGATAGTCGCGTTCCAGCAAACGAAATTATCGGATTGCTGCCCGGTGAGCTTTTTGTCCATCGTAATGTCGCCAATCTTGTAATCCATACAGATATGAATTGTTTATCTGTACTGCAATATGCAGTAGAAATTCTCAAAGTCAAACACGTTATTGTTTGTGGACATTATGGATGCGGTGGCGTTAAAGCTGCGCTTGAAACCCAAACACATGGATTGATCGATAATTGGCTTCGCCAAATTCGTGATATTCAACAGAGACGAGGAAATGATTTTTCACAGTTTTCTACGGCAGAAGAGAGGCTCAACAGACTTTGCGAACTGAATGTAATCGAACAAGTAAAGAATGTTGGAAATACCACCATTATTCAAGAAGCCTGGCAAAGAGATCAAGTGGTAACCATCCATGGTTGGATTTATTCAATCTCCGATGGCCTGTTGAAGGATATGGATACTACAATTTCTTCAACAGCCGAGCTGGCAAGATTGGAAAACCTGTGAATAAATAAGTCGGTCAAAACATAGTCTCAACACCACGTGCACCGCACAAGTACGGGGCTTTTCCAACACTTTCGGGGATTCGGACCCAAACGGCGGATTCAGTGGGAAGGATGTGCTCGTTTTTGAGCGCGTCATTTTGCCGGGGAAACATCCCGGCGTCACGTTTGGGCATTTTGGTTAATTTGGTCAATCGCAGGACTCGTGAGGAAGGGACAAGCGTGGGATGCAGGATTTAATGCATAAGTTTAGTACGATGATGCAATGGAATTGCGGTTAGGATGTTTTGCCCTTTTTCGATAATGTGAAAGGTTTTTTTGAAGGGTATAATAAAAATAGAGGGAAATAAGAAACCCACGTGGAAAAGCGGTGCGGTCAAAAGCAACCATACCCTACGAACGCTACCGGTTTCAAAATGGAGACACGCATCATCGAAGGGGAAGGGCACGCAAGCAATAAACCGGAGATCTATAATCGCGGCTTGAGGTTTATTTTTCAGCAATAACGCTGGGAAGCGTAACCGCAAACCAACCTGCTTTTTGCTTGGGAACCCTTACAACCTAAAATCCCATCTCCTTGATGGTCTTATCCACATCCAATGGCTTGCCGCTGTCTTTCCCCAGCAGCTCCTGCCAGAATTTGTCATCATAACGGCGCGACCGCACCGGCAGCGGCATGGGGACGCCCCAGCCCAGCAACAGTACCTCTTCTTTGGGCTGCAAGCGGGAGAGCATGCCGCGCAGCGATTCCTTGCCAGCCAGACCGGAAAGCACCGCCTGGATGTCCAGATCGTCCCCCAGCCAGCCGCAGATGCGCGTACCCAGCTGCGACATGACCTCGTCGTAAATCTGCGAGGGGCGCTGGTCAATCACCAGCAGGGTGACGTAATATTTGCGCATTTCCCGGGCAATCGTGCTGAAGGTGGTCTGCCCGGCCATCTCACGGTTTAACATCTTGTGGGCTTCTTCCACCACAATTACCAGCGGACGCGGTTCATTGGAATTGTTGGGATTGCCGCGGTAGGCGTTGGTTTTCTGCTCCCAGGCGGCCCGAATGCGGCGGGTAAGCAGATTGGTGACCAGCAGATAATCCAGGTCACTTTCATTTTTCCCGAAAGACAGCACCACATGCTGCCCGGCTTCCAGTGATTTGATGATCTCACCCAGCGCGTCCGTGGCAGGCTGCTCCAGAATATACGGACGGGTGAAAACGCGCGTCAATTTGCTGTGCAAACCGGCCGCGGCTCCGGGATGAATTCCCTCGCGGGCAGCCCAGGCTTCCACACTGTCTTCGGCCGGGACTTTTTTGCCGTCCTCGGTCTCAATGGTAGCCCCTACCCGCAGCTCGCGGAAAGAGCGGAACCAGCCGTTTTCACCAAAGCCGCGCACCAGCGCGTCCAAAGTGGTGGCGGTTGTCTCTTTTAAATTCAATTCTCGCGTCAGCAGTTCGATGTCTTCCGGTTGGATATCCTTTTCGGCAATCTCCAGGGTGTAGTCCGGGGTGCGTCCGCGTACCGCCGCGGTTGCGCCCAGCCCGACCACCCTGACGCGGGTGGGAAACTTGGTACGCAAGCCCACTACTTTGGTATTGGTGTCGGATGAGGTGTCATCAAAGCCGTATTCGTTGTGCATATCGAAAACCAGCAGCGAGGCTTTGTTGTACTGGATCAGTCCTGCCAGCAGCAGCCGGGTGAGGAAGGATTTGCCTGTGCCGGTGGCGCCGAACACGCCGGAGGAACGCTGCACAAATTTCTCCAGATCAACACAAACAGGATGTCCCTGTTCGCGGGTGTGGCCGATGATGAAATGCTTGCCGTCGCCTTCCGCCGGGTCGCCGAAGATTTCCGCCACATCACCGGCAGCGGCCAGACGTACCGGAGAATGATGCGCCGGGACGGTCTTCACCGGCAGCGGGTGCGATCCGGCCGGGTTGGCTTCCATCCACGATTCGTATTCAGGCGTGCCGGGTTCGGGGCCGCGATCCAGCATCAAGGCAGGCAGAATTTCCAGGTTGGTGAAGAGCGTCTGCCCGTGCAGCAGTGCGGCCAGGGAGGGCGGCAGACGCAGTTCGCTCTGCTCATCGGCAAAGCGCGGATTGGTGGACCCCAGTACCAGGTTGGTGACCAGACCGTAAAATTGCCAGTCGCCGCTGCGCGTGACCACGAAGCTGCCTTCCTGCACATCATGTGCGGGGACGGTCAGACGGGCATTCAGGCTGTCTTTCAGCGAACCGCCGACAATGTAACCGATCTCGGGATTCTCGCCAGGAATTTGTGGGGGAAGAGTTTGCGCCATGGATATATTCCTTGATTAAGCCTGGTAAATTTCGCTAACAGCGCCCAGTACGCGGTTGAGGGCTTCGTAATCGTCGCGCTGAAGAACAATCAGTTCCCGCACGGCTTTTTCCAGCCAGGCGGGATTGCCCACCTGCAAATAGATATTATGGGCTTGCAGCAGATGGGCGGCCAGCAGTTCACCGGTCGGCAGATCCTGGTTGCCCAGAATGTGGCGGAAATAGCCGAAGCGATCGTTGGCGGTGAAGGTCAAAATCTCTTCCGCGCCGCACGAGAAAATCTCATCGAGGGAGAGCGGCGGACGGGGCGGCAGCAGGTGGGAGAGCTTTCCACCTCTTTGATAGCCGACAAACAATACGCTGACCTCGGCCGGGATGTTGCGGTTTACGCGATTATCCTGAATGAGCAGTTCGCTGACATAGTCGGCGGTGACCAACTGGCGCACCAGTCCATCATCATCTATGTGGATGTCATAGACCAGGCCGTATATTTGATAATCAAGTGAGGCAGGGATGCGCACCATGCCGCCAAAGGTCAGGTTTTCAATCTGGCTGATCTGGCAGCCGATGACGCAGCCAGTGGTGGACGCGCGCAGCAGGCGCCCTATTTTTATGGAAACAGGAGTTAAAGGAAGCATTAGCGGGTCCTCGTCCTTCCGGAAAGGTTTTTGGCAGATTGTTTATTGGACGGTGCGGGCGGCGTCAAGCCCTGGCCGATAATGGCACGGCTGATCATGGTTTCAATTTGATCCTTATCACTGAACGATACCAGCGCGATTTCATGCGAGCGGTGCAGCGCGTATGGATACGGCCGCTGCCCCAGGTGGCGGCATTGGTCAATTAAAACGGCATGCAAGAGTTCCACGGAATCTTTGTTATTGGCTACCCAGGCAGGGATTTCCACCCGTGCCAGCGCCGGATGATCGGTGGTGCCGGTATTCAAAAAGAAAAAGTGCAGGGCAGTCACATCTTTGAACTGCTGCGCCGACCTGGATTGGATGGCGAATATGGCCGAACGCGCGCTGCCGGGAATTCGATGCTGAAAGAGGGCTGCATCCGATAGCGGTGCGAGCGGGCGGGTGCGTCCGGCATTGGCGAGTTCATCGGCAGGCAGGTGCAGGATTTCCAGCATGCGCACCACCAGGTCTGCACCAGGACGGTCTACATACCCGGCAGTGATTGTCCCCAATTCGGCCAACTGGTGCAGCACGCCCAGATATTCCTCAAACTCTTTCTGGGTATCCTTGTTGCCCTGTGGATCGCGGAAAAGTTCCAGCGGGCCATCGGTGAGTGCCAGTACCGTGCCGTCAACCTCCCCGGCCAGACTGGCCAGCTTTCTGCGCTCAGCTAAATCGCGTTTCAAGGCGATGACTTCTTCACCTACCAAGCCGTATTCTGTGTAGAGTTCGTCCAGGGTGAGTAATTTGGTTTCAAATATTTCACTGGGAGGGGACTGGTTGTTGGAGGCAAACCGAAACACACCGATATTGATCACCCCGAAGGGGATAGCATCATGCCGGCTGGGATGCACCTGCGAACCATCCGCGGCGAACAGGGTGTAATCGCGCTGGATGGGTTGCGGCAGGTAAGTAGCCGTGATTTCTTCGTCGGTGGGGATGGCACTGCGCAGATTGCTGTTGCCGTCTGCCGCCTGCAATATACGTGCCCGGGATTGTTCATTCTGCCCGCTGAGGCTGTCCAACCAGATGGCGGCCTGGGCGGAACGTTCAAGTTCCAGACTTTGCTTTGCGACAATTTGTCCGCTGAGGATATGCAATTGCGATTGGATGGCGGTATAGTCTAACGGCATGGATTTCCCCGGATGGAGTTAATGGTAATGGAACATCTGTTTGAATTATAGCCTGCCGGGGAGGCAGAATCAAGGAATGGAATGAAAAAAGATTAATTTTTCCCAAAACAAAAATTGTAGGGTTGAAGCATGCGGCATATACCCCTGGATGGAAAATCATCCTGTCTCCGCTTGCTTCAACCGGGCATTGGATTGGCGTACCTGCGGGACGAGCAACCGGGTTGACCTTGCGTAAGCAAATGAACAATATTTCCGGTTGCTCGTCCCCTACATCAGGCTCTGGCTAGGCGCACCCGCGGGCATACAACCGGAACCTATGCCGATTTGCTCCCATAAATTTCGCCCGGTTGCATCGCCCCTACAAATTGGCGCTTCTACTCGAAATATTATTTTTTCCTGGAGATATTGAAAATCTTGATTTGGTACAATTCTGGACATGAAACCTGAACATCTAAAAATCCTCCGTTTTGTATTGCCGGGCATACTCATTCTCGTTGTGGCAGCGCTGGTTGTCATGAAAATCCCAGGAACAATGGTTACAGTTATGCCTACCGGTACTGCAACACCTTTGACAGCAAAATCGCCGGAGACCAGTCCTATTCAGTCTCTTTCACCATCAGAAACAATCGAACCATCGGTCACGCCTACAATGGAACCTACCGCTATTGCCTACCCGGTTGGGCCGGACGATTACCCGGCAGGCATTAATCCGTTGAACGGTCTGCCGGTGGAAGACCCTGAAAGTTTATTGCTGCCGCCGGCGCTGCTCTCTATCAGCAACTCGCCGGTAACTGCCCGGCCGCAAGCCGGGTTATCATTTGCCCCGTTGATCTATGAATTGTTCATTGGCGCGGGCAACACCCGTTTTCTGACAATATTTTATGGCGATCTGCCCAAAACGCCGGATACCGATAATCCCGAAATTGGCCCCATTCGTTCCGGCCGGCTGGCCTATGAGCATGTGCGTAAAATGTTGAACGGTTTCATGGTCATGGCTTATGCTTCCGATGTGGTGATGGACACATTAAATTATTACCATAACCTGCAAACCGAACACCCTGATAGCATCAACGGCGCGCGGCTGCGGGTGGATGATCTAATTGCGTTGAAACGAGATTTTCTGACCAAACTTGGCGAACCCAACCCGATCGGGTTGATGTTTGACCCGGCCGTACCACAAGGCGGCAAAGATGGACACACCATCTGGCTGCCGTACGCTTATGTTGACCAGGTGTGGTGGCACTATAACAAAGAAAGCGGCACCTATCACCGCTGGCAAGATATGGAAAATGGCAGGGCATACACCGAACAGATTGACAGCCTGACCGGAAAACCGCTGGAAATAGAAAATGTGGTGGTCATTTTTGTCGATCATATTGCCTACCGTGAAACACTGATTGACTTGAAATTGTTGTATACCAACCAGGAGCGTGCCCTGCTCTTCCGGGATGGACAGATATTTGAAGGTACCTGGACGACCAGAGGTGAGACCTACGAAAAAACCACCGGCAAACTGCGTCCGCTGCGTTTTCTGGATAAGAATGGCGATCCATTTCCCCTGAAACCAGGCCAAACCTGGGTGGAAATCGTTACCCAGGAAACCGGTGTTTACGAGGCGCAGTACACAGAGGATTATTACCGTCTGGTCAATAACCGCGAACCCGGCTCCGGAATATGGGCGATCAGCTTCGTCCATCCTGAAAATATGCAGCCAAACCAGTAAATATTAAGAATATCGTCCAGTAAACTGACATAAAAACCTGTAAAAATTGTTTGCAGGTTTGTAAACTCGCTTTAGTCCTTCTGCCTGTACAATCAAGGTTATACATTGGGTACTTTATACAAACCATCCAATCTTTGAGGATTTAATGCGTAAAACAATTTTATCGATTTTATTACTCGTAGCTTTTATGGCCACTTTTACATTTTTACCGGTGAAACCCGTGCTTGCGTCTACACCGCTTCCGCCGGAAAAAGACTCTGAACTGGTTGAGGTTGTGGCCAGTGGACCGCTCATGTATGGTAACGGCGTCAATCCGTTAACCGGACTTCCGGAGAGTAATCCGGATGATCTTATGCTGCCCCCGGCGCTGGTTTCCATTTCAACTTTTCCGCCTTCCGCCCGGCCGCAATCCGGCCTGTCATATTCACCCTGGGTGTTTGAACTGTTCATCGGCGAAGGCATGTCACGCTATCTGGCATTATTTTATGGAAGTTATCCTCAGGCAGCCACCGAGGGCAAAGAGGATATATTTTCAACTACGCCTACCCCGGAAATTGGCGACCCTTCGATTGGCCCAATCCGTTCCGGCAGGTTGCCCTATGAAAGCGTACGCAAGCTGTATAACGGTTTTCTGGTGATGGCGTCTGCTTATTCCAGCGTGGCTGAAAAATTGAACGATTTCACCAATATCTTTGGTTCAGACAGCAGCGGCGCCGGCAGTTCCATCAAAGTGGCTGATCTGCGCTCCATTGCCGACAAATATCGCGGTAAGACGCGAATGACGGCGGAAGCTCTGAGCGGCATGCGTTTTGATCCGCAGTTACCGGCTGAAGGAAAACCGGCCACCCAGATCTGGTATCCCGTATCGCTATTGAACCAGGTTGTCTGGAAGTATGATTCAAATGCGGGCGCATACACCCGTTGGCAGGATAATGCCGATGGGGTAACATTTATTCAGCAAGTTGACCGCCTGAACAAAGAACCACTGGCGTATGAAAATATTGTTATTCTCTATGCCGCTCACCATCGTTACGCTGACACCTTGATGGATGTTGACTTGATGTATGTGGACAAAGGCAAAGCGGTGCTTTTCCGGGATGGACAGAAATATGACCTGTTCTGGACCACCCGCAGCGCGGAATATGAACAGACCACCGGCAAGGTGCGCCCCATCCGTTTTATGGATGCAAATGGCAATCCCTTTGCTTTCAAACCCGGCCAAACCTGGGTGCATCTGACTCCGCTTGGAACACCGCTTTATGAAACGGCTGCCTGGGAAACTGATGCCGTCAAAGATGTGAATCTGGCCTGGCAGGAACACAAACGCTCACGTGAAGTCGGTTCCGGTTTCTGGACTGTGGATTTCTACCAGCCGGCCATTGAACCGCGCGATTAACTCAACAGGTTGTGAGAGTAAGCCGAAAATCCGTAATGAAATGTCAGACAATTCATATACATACGAATATTCATAGAAACACCAATTCCATTACCCTTTTTCCCTTATAAAACATAAAGTAGAATAGAAAAATCCCTGTCAGGGATTTTTCTATTCTTGTGATCATCGGGAACAATTTGACCAAAGAGTGCGTCTGTAATATGAACGTACTATAAAGGATGAAAATGATTACCAAAATAAGAAAATCCGTAATATTGAGTATTGCCGCTTGTCTGACTTTATCAGCCTGTAATTTCCCTGGAATGCAGGCGCAGGCAACAAAAACCCCTACGCCCAATGAAGCACAGTCCGTCCTTCAGACGGCCATAGCCAAAGTGAGTGCTGGTATGACTCAGACAGCATCGGTTGGTAAACCAACAGTCGCGGGGGCAAAAACAAATACTCCAGCCCCGATCAGCAATCCAACGATTGGACCAACCCAAAAACCTGTTACGAATAACACCGGAACAGACGCTGCCACTTTGGCCGGCGAGACTATACCGGATGATTCAATATTCCTCCCCGGAACATCAATTACCAAGACATGGCGGTTGATGAACTCCGGTTCCTCAACCTGGTCTAATGACTATAAACTGGTATTTGTCAACGGCGACCAGATGGGGGCGAGCTCGGAATATCGCATCCCAGTTCCGGTTGAGCCGGGAAAGATCATCGATATGTCAATTCAGATGAAAGCACCAGACACAGCCGGGAATTACAAGGGAAACTGGAAGATCAAAAACCCGGATGGCACTGTCTTTGGCCCTGGCGGGACTGGTAGCTTTTGGGTGAAAATCGTTGTGAATGTCGCGACGGCGACTTCAACTTCTCTACCGACAGGAACTCCCACATCAACCAGCTTGCCGGCAATACCAACGGTCGAACCAACACAGGGTTAAGCCAGCCAGACACGATGAAACAAAGCAGTATCCTGGAAGCCTTTGTTGAATATACTTCCTGCCATAATGTGATTTTAAATAGAAAAAGATAGCCTTTCAAAAAAAGACTATCTTTTTTGCATGTCAAAGGGAGAATGTAACGGTCCGATCTAGCGACTGTAAACCTGCAGCGCCTTAATCCGTTTGGCAATCATGGGATGGTCGCTGATGGCTTCGCCCATGATGCTCTCCAGCGAATCATCCTGTTGCTCGATCACTTCCAGCGCACGTTTTAATTCGCCGGCAGTATCAATATCTCCAACAGCCAGTTGAGCCAGAGCAGACACCCCTTTGATCATACTGCCGCAGGCGGCAACTCCGGCGCGGTCGCAGCTGTATTCACAGGCGCGGTTCCACCAGCGAAAAGCAAAGGTGAATACGACCGCTGCACCCAGGGATGCCGGCATGCCGGCCATTCCACCCAGCAGGGTATTTAACCAGGTATGGCCGTAAACAATATGGCCCATCTCATGACCGATCACAAAACGCAATTCATCCGCATCCATGATGCGCAGCATGGGTTCATACAATACAATGATCTTCGGAGAGTTTAATCCGAATGTGTAGGCGTTGACCTGATGGCCGGGGACAACGAAAACATCCACCTCATCACAGCCCAGCGCTTTCTGACAATCGCGGACAAGCTGACCGACCTGATCCATGACATCACCCAATCCGGTGGGTTGATCCACCGGAACGCGGTAGGCCTGACGCATCAAAGCCTGATGATGCGCCTGATTAGCCTGATAACTGAACCCGACCAGTACAAGTAAAAGGACCGGTATAACACAGATGGTGGCTCCGGCAGTAAAGAGGAGGACGCCTCCTACCAGAACCAGGGTGGTTAGAAGAATGGGTATCTCAGAAGGGTCTCTGGATGGACGGTTCACGAATAGTGAAGTCCTGCATTGAGAATATCTTTTACCAGTTCCGGACCGGAATAGATCAACCCGGTATACAACTGCACCAGGGAAGCCCCGGCATCAATTTTCTCCTGGGCATCCCGCGGACTCATCACCCCGCCGCTGGCGATTACCGGCAGTTCGCCGCCGGTCAACACGACAACTTTGCGGATCAGTTCTGTATTCATTGCCCGGATGGGCTTACCGCTCAAACCACCTACTTCATTCACATAATGAGAATGCAGCCGCGGCCGCCGGATGGAAGTATTGCTAATGATCACGCCATCCATGCCTGTATTAATGCTGGCTTCCAGAGCACCTTCCAGTTCGTCGTCCGTCATATCCGGTGAAAGCTTTACCACCATGGGTACGTTACGGCCGGTGGCATGTTCGGCGGCGGTGATTTCAGCACCCAATGGTCCAAGTAATTCTTCCAGTTCCTTGCGGGCCTGCAGGTTGCGTAGCCCGGGGGTATTGGGCGAACTGACATTGACGGCCAGATAATCCGCCAGGGGAAAGAACTGGCGGGTGAGGTGTAAGTAATATTCAACCGCCTTTTCATTGGGGGTAACTTTATTTTTGCCGATATTTACACCGACAATGAAACCCTTTCCGCGGGCATGCCTGATTTTCCCAGCGAGAAAATTTGCGCCGTTATTGGGAAAACCCATGCGATTGATGACAGCCTCATCCTCAACCAGACGGAAGATTCTGGGTTGGGGATTACCGGGCTGGGCTTTTGGCGTGACTGTACCGACTTCGATGT
>Ga0351877_1180_pt1 | contig 12253 bp, 11 predicted proteins | sample BONcelFGM3001D13_FD_206775 | JGI IMG/M metagenome (GOLD analysis project Ga0351877, IMG submission 206775) | Enriched cells from coal bed in the Powder River Basin, Montana, United States - BONCAT cells FGM rep3 HSBNCT.FGM.300.1.D13 ...
TGTTGACAATGAGCCCGGGGCCGAGGGCCAGAAGGACCACCACGAACAGCGCCGCCATCCTGTCGGGGCGAAGCCGCTCGGAGAAAAAGCTCAACGCGAAAGCAATCAACGCCAGCGCCCCGAGAGCGAAGGCGGGAATATTGCCGTATCGGTAGAGAAAAGCCCAGGGCTCCCGGCCCCCCAGGGCCCAGCCGGCGCCCGGGCTGTAAAACAGGGCCTGGACGGCCAGATCGGCACCGGCCAGATCGATGGCCCCCGTGGCGGCCACGGCAGCCAGCAACGGGACCAGAAAGTCACCCAGGATGCCTCTTTTCATAACCGCTCAATCAATAATGGCCTCAGGGCAGGCATGCTTAAGTTGGGCAAATAAAGCACACCTGCAGCGCCGAGTCAACTTTTTTACCGTGGGATTCCGGTATTTTAGAGTTTCAGTGCCGCGCGCCTTCCTTCTTGACAAGCGATCCGATTTCCCCCAAATTGGCTTAGCCTGGTCTTGCAGATCGATGACGCCTGTTTTTCAGGCACGAACCACGCGACGAATTCGATTGCATAGGACACAACAAAGGAGTCCTCCCATGACAAGCCCCCCTCCCTCACGGGACCTGACCCGCACGACGCTGGCGGTGCTCTTTATCGGTGTTCTCATCGCAGCCAATTTCTTCATTCTGAAGCCGTTTATTCCCGCTTTCGTCTGGGCAGTGACGATCGTCGTGGCAACCTGGCCGATCATGCTTCGTATGCAGGCATGGCTCGGGGGCAAACGCTCGCTCGCCGTGACCGCCATGACGCTGGTGCTTTTACTGCTTTTTGTCGTTCCCTTTACGTTTGCCGTGGTGACCCTCGTCGAGAATTCTGACAGGATCACGGGCGGGCTCAAGTCCCTCGAAACGCAAGGGCTGCCGCCTCCGCCCGACTGGGTTGCCCGGGTGCCGCTGGCCGGGCACAGGCTTTCGGAGTCGTGGCGGGAGCTTGCCTCCGGAGGCCCGGAAGGTCTTTCGGCACAACTCGTCCCGTATGCGAGGAAGATTGTCGCCTGGTTCGTCGACCAAGCCGGCAGCATCGGGATGATGCTCGTCCAGTTTCTGCTCACCGTCGTCATTTCTGCGATCCTCTATGCCAACGGCGAATCCGCGGCCGATGCCGTCCGCAGCTTTGTTCGACGCATTGCCGGGCAGCAGGGCGACGATGTGACCGTATTGGCCGCCCGCGCGATCCGGGGGGTCGCATTGGGGGTTGGCCTCACCGCCCTCATTCAGTCCGCCCTGGGCGGCATCGGCCTCGCCGTGGCCGGCATACCCGCCGCGATGGTGCTGACGGCGGTGATGTTCATTCTCTGCATCGCCCAGCTGGGCCCCGCGCTCATCGTCTTCCCGGCGGTGATCTGGCTCTTCTGGACTGACCAGACCCTCTGGGGCAGCGTTCTTCTGGTCTGGTCGCTTGTCGTCGTCAGCCTGGACAATTTCCTCCGGCCCATTCTCATCAAGAAGGAGGCGGACCTTCCCCTGCTGCTGATTTTCGCCGGCGTGATCGGGGGCCTCATCGCCTTTGGCATCATCGGCCTCTTCATCGGCCCCGTGGTCCTTGCAGTGACGCATTCCCTTCTCGGGGCCTGGGTGAAAGGGGGCGACGAGGCGAAATGAAAAAACCTGCCGTGCATCGAATGTCTCGACGCGCGGCAGGTCATCGATGGCGCTTACGGCACAGCCCCCTATATTCTCTGCGGGGTCCGGTCACCGACCCTTCTGAAACCCGTTTTTCGACAGGAAGTCCTTCACGTCCCTGAAGGTGCGGTATTTGCGCACGCCCCGCTGCTCCTTCTCCGACAGCCTCGTCCAGAGGATCCCCTTGGCGAAAACAAGATCGGCCTTCCGGGCGGGGCACAGATCGGAATAGCCGTCACCGACGTAGACGATCTTCCCGTAGCCGGCCTGACAGGACTCGAGGATGTTGCTCTTGCAGGTCCCGCACTGGTTGCAGTCCTCATTGGCGTGGGGAAATTCGATGGCCCGGGGCTTCCCGTCATGAAAGGTCATCACGTTGGAATAGAAGGGGATGTCGGCAAGCCCGTGGCTCTTGAGAATGAAATCGATGTAGAAATCCAGGCCGTCGGAAACGACCTTCACATCGATGTCGTGCTCCCGGCAGAAGGCATAGAATTCCTTGAAGTGGGGGTCGATCACGGTGTGTTCGGCCACGAACCGCAGCATGAGCTCCCGGGTCCCGCCCAGGACGGCGCAGATGCGGCCATAGGCCTCCTTTGAACCGATCTCGCCGGCACAGTAGGCCCGGTCGATGTCATCCCAGTCCTGACTGCTGAACTTCAAGAGTACCTCGTAGCCCACGTCGGTGAGGCTCAGCGTCCCGTCAAAATCGGTGATGACCAGAAGCGGTTTTTTTATTGCCATCCCGTTGACTCTTTCCCTCAGGATTTCTTTTTCCTCATGGTCTTGAACAGGAAAAACGCCACAACGATGAGAAGCGCCGACCGGATCAGGTTCATGGTCATCGCCCCCACCTGGCCGAACCAGTTCTCGAAGAAGAGAAACAGCAGTCCCGCCGCCCCGATGATCCATCCGCCCGCATCCTTCGGGCTCTGGACCAGCGTAAACAGGGCAAACACGAGGATCAGGATGGGCCAGCTCTTGTCCAGGCTGTAGATGCCGAAGGAACTCAGCAGGACGAGCACCCCCAGGGTCAACAGGATCACCGCACCGGATGCGATTCTCATCTTTTCTCTCGCTTCCACGCTTTCTCCTCCTTCCGGTTGAATCGCACGATGACGGGCGGACGATCAGCCCTTCGCTTCCCTTTTGAAAAATATGTTCAGCATGTCGATGGGGATGGGGAAGACCGTCGTCGTGTTGTTCTCCGTCCCGATCTGGACCAGGGTCTGAAGATAGCGAAGCTGCAGGGCCATCGGCTGCTGCTGCATGACGGCGGCGGCCTCGGAGAGCTTCTGGGCGGCCTGGAACTCGCCCTCTGCGGCGATGACCTTGGCGCGCCTCTCGCGTTCCGCCTCGGCCTGTTTCGCCATGGCCCGCTGCATCTCCTGCGGCAGGTCGATATACTTGACCTCCACGTGGGTCACCTTGATCCCCCAGGGATCCGTGCTGCGGTCCAGGATCTCCTGGATGTGGATATTGACCTTTTCCCTGGACGCCAGGATCTCGTCGAGCTCGACCTGCCCGCAGACGCTTCGGAGCGTCGTCTGGGCAAGCTGGGAGGTGGCATAGAGGTAGTTCTCCACCTCGACGATGGCATTCATGGAGTCGACGACGCGGAAGTAGACTACGGCGTTCACCTTGATGGAGACGTTGTCCCGGGTGATGACGTCCTGCGACGGCACGTCCATGGTGATCGTGCGCGTGTCCACGCGGACCATGCGGTCCACGACGGGGATGAGGATGATGAGACCGGGCCCCTTCGTGGGAATGATCCTTCCCAGGCGGAAGATGACGGCCCGTTCATATTCGTTGAGAATCCGGATGGACGCGGCCAGAAACATGATGACGAGTACGACACCGACAATGATCGGATACAGCATAAACACCCCCTTCTAGGTTACTTCTTCCACTTCAATCGTTAAACCATTGACTCGAACCACCTTCACAGGACGATCCTTCCCGATAGGCGCCTTGCTGCATGCGTCCCAGTATTCGCCCCGGATGATGACCTTGCCTCGCCCGAATACCTCCGAAGCCGTTTTCCCCACCGCTCCTATCATGCCCTCCCCGCCGGTGAGCACCTTGCGCATCTGGGCCCGGACGGCCATCGAGATGACGGCAATGAAGAACAGCGAGACGATCGCCACCGTCGGGATCAGCACGCTCCAGGATACCCGGAGGGCCGGGTCGGGCGACTCGAAGAGCATGATGGAGCCCAGGATGAGCGAGACGACGCCCCCCATGGTGAGTACCCCGTGGCTGACCACCTTGATCTCGGCGATAAAGAGGATCACGGCAAAGATGATGAGCAGGATACCGGCATAATTCACAGGAAGGGTCTGAAAGGCAAAAAACGCCAGGATCAGCGAAATCCCGCCGATGATTCCCGGCAGAACCACTCCCGGGGAAGAGAACTCGAAGTACAGCCCGGCAAGCCCGAGGAGGAACAGGATATAGGCGATGTTGGGGTTCGAGATGGTGATGAGAACCTTCTCGCGGAAACCCATTTCCTTCTTGTTGAGCTCGGCCCCTTTCGTTTTCAGGACTCTGCTCCCGGAGAGCAGTTTCACCTCGCGCCCGTCGATTTTTTCGAGAAGATCGTTGATGTCTTTGGCGATCACATCGATGACGTTGAGCTTCAGGGCTTCCTCGGCCGTCACGGAGACGCTCTTTCGGATGGCCTCCTCGATCCAGTCGGCGTTGCGTCCCTTCTGTTCGGCAATGCCCCGCCCGTAGGCCACGGCGTCGTTTTCGACTTTCTCCATCATCGTTTCGTCGGCCTTGCCGAGGCCCATGGCCACGGGGTGAGCGGCGCCGATATTGGTCCCGGGTGCCATGGCCGCCACATGGGCCGAAATCGTGATGAGAACCCCCGCCGAGGCCGCCCGCGCACCCTGGGGAGACACGTAGACGACGACTGGAATGGAGGCGTTGAGGCACTCCTTCATGATGTCCCGCATGGACAGATCGAGACCCCCGGGCGTGTCAAGCTGGATGACAATGGCCTCGGAACCCGACTCGGTGGCCTGCCTGATGCTCTTGACGACATACTCCCCGATGGGCGGGGTGATGACCTCATTGACGACGACGACATCGACGATGCGCTTCTCCTCGGCTGCCTGAAGGACGAGGCCGGGCACCGCTGCGGCAAGGAGAAAAGCGGCCACAGCGGCCAGCAGCACCCTCGTCTTCTTATTCGGGACCTTTTTCATTGCATGCCCTCACAGGATCTTCATGATTTTCTGCACATCTTCCCAGACGAGTTTTTTCGCTTCAGGGTTGCGAAGAAGGTATGCCGGGTGATAGGTCGGCATGAGCTTGCGGCCGTGGTAGTCGTGGAATTTCCCTCGTATCGCCGAGATGGGCGACTCGGTGCGAAGGAGCGTCTTTGCCGCAAACGTCCCCAGCGCACAGATGATCTGCGGGTTGATGGCCTCGAGTTGTTTCATCAGGAAGGGTTCGCACGTCGCGATCTCGTCTTCCTTCGGGTTACGGTTCCCGGGCGGACGGCACTTCAGGATGTTGCAGATGTAGACTTCCTCGCGCTTGAGCCCCATGGCGTCGATGATCTTTGTCAGGAGCTGCCCCGCACGGCCCACGAAGGGGCGGCCCTGTTTGTCTTCTTCCTCACCCGGGGCCTCGCCGACGAAGACAAGCTTCGCCCCGGCGCTGCCCTCGCCGAAGACGAGGTTCTTGCGCGTGCGGTGAAGCGGGCACCTCGTGCACTCGCCCAGTTCATCGCGGACCCCCGCGAGAGTCATAGACGTCTTGCGGGCAACGGTTTTCGCCGCTGCCCTTACGGCAGACAAATCCCCCGGGCCCTCTTCTTCCCGCCGGGGAATGGGTTCACGCTTCATTGTCAGGCGCGAGACGGGATTGTAGGCATCCCTCTCGTTTGCAACGTGATTTCTCAGGGCGCCCACGAGATGCCTCAGCTCGCCTCGGAGATCATCTTTTTTTCCCACGGGATGCCCCTTTTTGTTTCCCCATGAGTTCCAGGACCCGATTCAGGATCCGCGCGGCAACGTCCATCTTGTCCATGAGCGGCAGATCCACCGAGCCGCCATCGCGGTCGAGGATCTTGACGATATTCGTCTCCGCCGCAAATCCCGCTCCTGCCTGCGTGATGTCGTTTGCCACGATGAGGTCCATGTTCTTTTCCATCAGCTTCTTCGTGGCGTACCGGATCAGATTGTCCGTCTCGACGGCAAACCCCACCAGGATCCGTTTTCCCTTGACGCGGCCCACCTCGGAGATGATGTCGGGATTGCGCTCGAGGCGGATCTCCAGAGGCCCGCCGGACTTCTTGATCTTCGATTCGGAGAAGCCCGCCGGCCGGTAATCGGCCACGGCGGCGGACTTGACGACGACGGTCGCATTCTCCAGATTCGCCATGACGGCGTCCCGCATCTGACGGGCCGACGAGACGGACACGAATTCCACGCCCCGCGGCTGCGGCAGGCTGGTGGGGCCGCTGACGAGCGTGACCCTCGCCCCGCGGCGCTTCGCCATGACGGCCACGGCATAGCCCATCCTGCCCGTCGAGTAGTTCGTGATGAACCGGACGGGATCGAAGGCTTCCCTCGTGGGCCCCGCCGTGACGAGGACATGCTGCCCCTTGAAATCCTTCACGGTGAGGATGTCTTCCGCATCCTCGACGATGTCTTCCAGACACGCGAGCCGGCCGTATCCTTCCGTCTTGCAGGCCAGCTCACCGTAGCCCGCCTCGACAAACCGGTACCCCGTGGCGGCCAGTTTCTCCATGTTTGCCCGCACGATGGGGTTTGCGTACATGTTCACGTTCATGGCGGGGCAGATCAGGACTGGCGCCCGGGTAGCCATGACCGTTGTCGTGAGCAGATCGTCGGCGATCCCATGGGCGATCTTGCCGATCACATTCGCCGTGGCCGGTGCCACAACGACAACGTGGGCGCTCTCGGCGAGCGAGATGTGCCCGATTTCCCACTCTCCCGTCAGTTGAAACGTGTCCGCGTATACGGGATTTCCCGTAAGGGTCTGGAAGGTAAGCGGAGCGATGAACTCCGTTGCGTTCTTCGTCATGATGACGTGAACGCCTGCCCCGCGCTTGATGAATTCCCGGGTCAGCTCGGCCGCTTTGTAGGCCGCGATGCCGCCGGTCACCCCGAGGACGATCTTCCTGTCTTTCATCCGATCTTCTCCCGAAAAACGAAACCAAGGCTTTTCATCTGACCGTTCCGTTATGCCATAAAACCCGTTCCGAACCCGTTTTCCATAGGCCCCAAGCCCGCTGTCCTGCGTTCCAAGCCTGCAAATTCAATATAACAAATCATGCGGAACGTCAAGGAATGAAAGCCTTTTTGGACTGCCGGCCTGTCCGGCCGAGCCATCGTCATTGGGCTTGAATTTTTTTCGATTACGGGTATGATGGGCTGCGTTTCTGGCACTTCCGCAGTGCCCGGGATGCCAGCTCAATCATGGAGTACAAGCCGTCATGAACCGTATGTACCTGCTGATCTTCGGCCTCGCAATCGCACTTGCGGGGGCCGCCTTCTGGGCCTTCAACACGGTCATGGAGTTCGAAAAACCAGCCATTGCCCTCAAGGATGACCTCTCCGCGATCGGCCCCGGAAAGGCCCTTGCCCTTACCGTCTCCGACCAGAAGAGCGGGATACGGACCGTTTCCATCACGATCAGCCAGGAAGGCAGGGATCAGGTTGTTCTGTCCGAAACGTACGCCGGGGGCACGAAGGAACAGGCGTTGAGTCCCGAGTTGAACCCGCGCAAACTGAATCTGAAGGATGGCCCGGCAACGATCACCATTGCGGCCGAGGATCATTCCTGGCTGAAGAACCGGACAACGCTCGTGGTGGAAACGTCCATCGACACCGTTCCGCCGCAGATCGGCACAATCAGTTCCGCACACAACGTCAATGCCGGGGGAACCGGTGTCGCCCTGTACCGGCTTTCGGAGGAAGTGACCCGCACGGGCATCCGTGTGGGGGAGCGCTTTTTCCAGGGTTACCCCTACGCCGTCCAGGGCAAACCCTGTTACATCGCCTATTTCGCCATCCCGCCCTCGGCCTCCAAGGAGGGACTCAAGATCCTGATTACCGCGCGGGACAAGGCGGGAAACGAATCGTCCGTGCTTCTTCCCCATCTCGTCAAAGAAAAGAAGTTCAAGGACGACAAGATCAACCTCAGCCGCGCCTTCCTGGAACAGAAAATGCCGGAGTTCAGGCAGCATGATCCCCGGGTCCCGGCCACGCCTTTAGAAGCCTTCCTGTTCGTCAACGAGACGCTGCGCGTCGAGAACACCAGGACGATCCAGGCAGCCGGCAGCAAGTCCCAGCCCAGGGCGCTCTGGGAGGGAACGTTCCTGCGTATGAAGAACGCGGCGCCAATGGCCGGCTTCGCCCAGGCAAGGACCTATTTCTTCGAGGAGATGGCCGTGAGCAAAAGCACCCACTATGGTGTCGATCTCGCCTCTACGGAGCGAGCCCCGATTGAATCGGCAAACGGCGGCGTGGTGGTTTTTGCCGGATACCTGGGGATCTACGGCAACACCGTCATTGTGGATCATGGCCTGGGGCTCTCCAGTCTTTACGGGCACATGTCGGATATCGGCGTAAAAGTCGGACAGAGTGTGTCGCGCGGGGAGAGCCTGGGCGCGAGCGGCGCCACGGGGCTTGCCGGTGGCGACCACCTGCACTTCAGCATCCTCGTCGGCGGGGAGTTCGTGAATCCCACGGAGTGGTGGGACGCCCACTGGATCCAGGACAACGTGACGGGCAAGCTGACCGAAACGGCCCCGCAGGCCGCCTCCCCCGCCCCGAAGGCACAAGCGCCGAAGGCCAAGGCGAAGGGGAAAAAGAAAAAGACAAGGGGCTAAGGGTCTCGGGTATAGGGTATAGGGCAAGGGGAAAAACCCCCTGTCAGCAAAGCTGCAGGGGGTTTTCTTATCTTTTTATTCCCTTTTCACCCGAGACCCGAGCCCCTAGACCCGATACCCTAAGCGCGGTGTATATCCCGATGCGTCACGTTCACCAGATAATTCTCACCGGCAAAGTACAGGGACAGTCGGTTGGCCATGACGACGGAGCGGTGCTTGCCACCCGTGCAGCCCAGTGCCACGTTGAGGCTCGACTTTCCCTCCTTCTCGTAGAGCGGCATCAGGAATTCCATCATGTTCAGCAGCTGCTTGAGGAAGGTCCTGCTCTCCTCCCACCCCATGACGTACTCCTGGATTTTCTCGTCTTGCCCGTTGAGGTGCTTCAGTTCCTCGATGAAGTAGGGATTGGGCAGGAACCGTACGTCGAGCACGATGTCCGCCTCGGGAGGAAGCCCGTAGCGGTAGCCGAACGACATCAGGTTGATCACGAGGCGCTTCTCGGTGGTCGACGTCATGAAGTGGCGCTGGATGACCTCCTTGAGCTGGTGAACGTTGAGCGAGGAGGTGTCGACGACCTTGTCCGCCATCGACCGCAGGGCCGAGAGTTTCTCCCGCTCCAGCGCAATCCCCTCCATGACGGTCCCTCGCTCGCAGAGCGGGTGGGCCCGCCGCGTCTCGCTGAACCGTCGCAGCAGCGACTCGTCGCTGGCGTCGAGAAAGAGGATCTCGATCCGGTGGCCTTCCTCTTTGAGATTGGCGAAGATGTTGGCGTACTTTTCCAGGAAGTACCGTTCCCGCAGGTCCATGACGAGGGCAACCTTGCTGATCTCGCTGGCGGCGTCGGTCTGGATCTCGAGAAATTTCGGCAGCAGGACGACGGGCAGGTTGTCGACGCAGAAAAACCCCACGTCCTCCAGCGCCCGAAGGGCCGTGCTCTTGCCGGAGCCGGACATGCCGGTGACGATAATGATTCTCAGGTTCTGCATTCAGCACCCCGGGACAGGCGCAAGCGCTGGAAGAATGGAAGAATGGAATACGCGACCGCAACCCCTTTCGATGGGTGCCGACGATCTGCGCGGGGGTTAATAGGTGTCGTCTTTATCGGCGATCTTCCGGTAGAGCTCCTCTACGCTTTTTGCCGACATGAGGTCGCTTCGGAATTCCGGGTCCTTGAGCATGCGCGAAATCTTTGCCAGGGCCTTGAGATGCTGACCCGTCGAGCTCTCGGGGGCCATCAACAGGAAAAAGATGTGGACGGGCTTTCCGTCAATGGATTCGAAGTCGATCCCCTCCCGGCTCCGCCCGAAGGAAATGACCAGGCTCTCCAGCCCCTTGAGTTTTCCGTGCGGTATGGCGATGCCGTCGCCGATCCCCGTGCTGCCCAGCTTTTCACGATCCAGCAGGACATCGACCATCGCTTCGCTCCGGATGCCCTCGTGATCGCGGGTGAAGAGCTCCGACAATTCAGCCAGGACGGCTCGCTTGGATTTCGCCTTCAACGCCTCGATGATGTATTCCCTCTTGAACATGTCGGTGATCTGCATGGGGGGCCCCTCCGCTCAGCTGTTGGCCTCTAGCAGTGCGAAGTTCCCGTCATCCCGGCGGTAGATGACGCTGATGTTTTCCGAGTGGGCATCCCGGTAGATGACGAATCGGTTCCGGGATGCCTCCATTTCAAGGATGGCCTCCTCGAGGGACATGGGCTTCAAGACAACCCGGCGGGTCTCGACGACCCTCAGCTTGGACTCTTCTTCGAAAGCGGCCGGTGCCTCACGAAGGCCGCCCGCTTCCTCGGTCCGGTTCGTATTGGACTTGTGTTCCCGGCTCTTTTCCTTGTGTTTCTTGATCTGGCGCTCGATCTTGTCGCAAACGTTGTCGATGGCCAGCTGCATGTCCTTGGCCTCTTCCTTGCCGACCAGGTTGATGCCCTTTGCCATGATGTTGATCTCGGCCACATTCCTGAATTTCACAACGGAGAGGACCACGTGGGCTTCCACGGGCTTGTCGATGTATTTCTGGATTTTGCTCAGCCGTTCCGTCACATAATCCTTGAACCAATTTTCCGACCCCGTATTCCGAAAGGTCACGGAAACCTGCATACCTCGTTGCCTCCTCATCCTTCGATAGATTGTGTTTGCCCCCGACCCTCATCATGGCGTCCTCGCACGATGGACACCCGGAAAGGGTAAGACGCCCGGCGGGATTCTGTCACGCGGTGAATCACACGGCGGCTGCCCATCAAGACGCGGCGGCCGCCGCGAGAAAGGCTGCCGGTACCCTCTGAAAATGAAGCTCTGCTCTTAAGCCAGATGCAGAAAATTGTCAATGGTTTAATTCTTTGCTTTCAGGATAAATTTCTTTCTCTTCGACGACGGGAGGATCCCCATCATCTCCCGGTACTTGGCAACGGTGCGCCTGGCGATGGAAATGCCCTGCCTGCTCAGGATGTCGACGATCTCGCTGTCGCTCAGGGGCTTGCGGGTGTCCTCGCCGCTGATGATTTTCCGAATCTCCTCCTGGACGCTCTTCGACGCGATGGCGTCGCCGCTGGTCTTGCTGATGCTGCTGTTGAAGAAATACTTCAGCTCGAAAATCCCACGGGGCGTGTGCATGTACTTGTTGGTCGTCACACGGCTGATGGTGGACTCGTGCATCTCCACGTCATCGGCGACGTCGCGCAGCACGAGGGGCTTCAGAAACTGGATCCCCTGGTCGAAAAACTCCCTCTGGAATTTGACGATGCTCTCCGTGACCCGGAAGATGGTTCTCTGGCGCTGCTGAATGCTCTTGATGAGCCAGGTGGCCGACTGGAGCCGCTCCTTGATGTATTTTTTGCACTCATCGGCACTCGTGGGCCCTTCCGAGGCCCCCCCCAGGATCTCCCGGTAGAAGTTGCTGATCCTCAGCCTCGGCAGGCCTTCGTCGTTGAGGATGATCTTGTATTCGTCGCTCACCTTGAAGACGAACACATCGGGGATGATGTACTGGGGCCCCTCATCGCTGTAGACCAGTCCCGGCTTCGGGTCCATCCGGCTGATGAGAAAAATGGCGTCCAGAATGTCCGTCAGCGGAACTTTCAGCTTTTTGGCGATGTTGTTGTAATTCTTGGTCTCCAGGTCGTGGAGGTGCTCCCGGATGATGGTTTCAATCAGGGGGTTCTGGACCCCGAGAACCTTTGCCTGGGCCATCAGGCATTCCTTCAGGTCCCTGGAAGCGATTCCCGGAGGGTCGAATTCCTGGATCTTTGCCAGCACCTTTTCGACAACCTCGGTGCTGACCTTTTCCGGTTCGGCGATCTCTTCGACGGTGGCCGCAAGGTAACCGCTCGAATCGAGGTTTCCGATGATCTGCTCTCCGATTTTCCGCTCTTTTTCCGACAGCCTGGAGAGTCCCAACTGCCACATGAGATGGTCCGTAAGGGTCGTTTTCCTGGAGAGCATGTTCTCCCAGGAGGGTCCCTCATCCTCCTCGCGGTCGTAGGTCACCCTCATGGGCCCGTAATCCTCGAGGTAGCTGTCCCAGTCGAAGTCCTCCTTGCCGTCGCCCTCGCCCGTCACCTCCCCTGTGCGCTCCAGCGTCTTGACCTCGCCGACTTCAGGCGCCGGCGCCCCTTCTTCTCCGAATTCCTCGGTAGCCGGCTCCTCGAGCAGGGGGTTCTCCTCCATCTCCTGCTGGATCATGTCGACGAGTTCGATCCGGGAGAGCTGCAGGAGCTTGA
>Ga0351877_1126_pt2 | contig 11914 bp, 10 predicted proteins | sample BONcelFGM3001D13_FD_206775 | JGI IMG/M metagenome (GOLD analysis project Ga0351877, IMG submission 206775) | Enriched cells from coal bed in the Powder River Basin, Montana, United States - BONCAT cells FGM rep3 HSBNCT.FGM.300.1.D13 ...
TTGAATCAGCTTCTTTGATCGGCAATAAAAAATTGATGGTAAATGGCTCTCAATTCTCTGCTGGTGTGGGAGGGGAAAATAAACGCTGGTCGTATGCAAAAGATAAAGGGAAAGTTAAATGTCCTTGGTGTTTTGAAGAAGTTGCTCCTCATATTATCAGACCGAAAAAAGAAAAGAAGAAAGTACCACTTTCAGTTCTCTACTGCCCCCATTGTGAAGAAGTGTGGCAGCACAGAGGTGAAATTAGAACAGCCGAAGTTGAATGTCCAACTTGTAAACATAAATACAACCCCGAAGAAGGAAACATTCCCGCCAAAGGAAAATACATTTGTAGAGGAACTTGCAACGGCAATGTTGACAAGATAATTTCTTCTATCCGATCACTACCGACCGATCAATTGCTTACGCTTCGTCCTTATGCGCTTGAGGGTTATTGTGAAAAATGTGCCGGTAAAGAAAAAGTCCAAAGGACCCCTCACGGAGAGGAAGTTAGCAAGTTGTTTTTTCAAATTGATGAGGTACAAAATGTTAAAGAACAAACCCGGAAGACTGATTCTATCTTGAGCAAAAACAACGGCAAGTTTTTTAAGCGGTTCACTTCTGCTGATTTAGTACAATACCAGAACGCTAAAGATATCTGGGAGAAAGAGAAAGTAAATCTTCCTTATCCGAAATCTGAAATACCGGTGGGTGCTGAAACACAAAGATTACTTGAGCATCACTACAACTATTGGCATCAGATGTTTAATGATAGGCAGTTGTTGACTCTTGCAACGCTTCTAAATGCAATTGACCAAGAAAATGATTCAGCTATAAAGGATTTTTTATTAGTTGCTTTTTCCGCGTCAACTGAACGTAATAATATGTTCTGCAGATTTTTCGATGGTAGAAACACAATACAAGGCAGCTTTGATCGACACGATTATGCATCGAAATTAACACCGGCAGAGAACTCAATTCTGGGCTCAACAGAAATACGAGGAACTTATGCGAACATGTTTTCAAGAATGGTGGAGGGGATAAAGTATCGAGAAAACATCTATGATTATAAAATTCCAACTTCAACTGACAAAAACAAGTATATAGCTTCAAATGAGAAAATCGTTAATCACAGATCGGAATTATTAAATGGGGATTCAAGCGAAGAAATAACTAAAATAAACAAAGGAGTAGAATTAATAATCACTGATCCCCCATATGCTGGGAATGTTAATTATAGTGAGCTCTCAGATTTCTTTTATGTCTGGCTCCGATTAAGTCTATCTAAAAGATATATCGCATTCTCTCCAGAGTTAGCACCTAAGTCAAAGGAGATTATTGAAAACAGATCACGAGGACTTAGCAATCACGATTTTAGAGATAGACTAAAGGCTGTTTTTGAGAACGCAAACAAAAAACTTACTGACGATGGACTTTGTGTTTTCACCTATCACCATGCTGGAGATCAGCAATGGATTGATTTATTGGAGGCAGTAAACAATGCCCAGTTTATAATTGAATGTGTTTACCCAATTCATGGAGAGAAGGAATCTTCACTTCTTCTTCAAAATACAGAAGGAATATCTTACGACTTAATTCACGTTTGTAAAAAGAGAACTTCAGAAACAATTCGTAAGCGTTCATGGGCTGGCGTAAGACAAGAAATTCGTCAACGCGCAAAAGAAGAAACAAAGCTTATTGAATCCGGCAAATATGGTGGTGAAAAACTTTCTCCATCTGACATCAACATTCTACTCATCGGTAAATGCCTTGAGTTATATAGTAAGCATTACGGCGCTATCGTGGATTATCAAGATAAACCGGTTCCACTCCACGAAGCATTAAAAGGGATCAAGATGATGGTTGACCAGCTCATCACCAAAGAGAGAGAATTACCTTCCGAGCTTGAAAACATTGATGTTCCTTCATACATCTACTTTACTGCCCTCTTCCGTATAAAGGAAATAAAAGTAGATGAAGTAAGTAAAAGTGTCCGCGGAATTATTGAGCCTTCAGAACTGAGAGAACATGGTTTGATTATTAAGAGGAGAGAATCGCGCGATCGAACATTTTACGTTAAGCAGCCACTTGAAAGATTAAACGATCTGAAAATGAAATTCAATGAAACCGGTCCAATTCACCAACCGGATTTATTCGGTGGAGAGGGAACAGTATTGCCAACTAATATTCTTTTAGTTGATGTGATGCATTTACTACTAGGTATTACTGAAACCGGCGATAATCTTCTTCCTTGGTTAGAAAAGTTCAGTGGACTTCGTCCGCAAATACGAGCAGCAATGGAATATTTTATTAAAAACGATAGGTTTACATCCGCGGCAAAACGGGTATTAAGTTTAATAGATGAACGATCACTCTTCACAATAGAGAGTAAATAAATGGCTGGTTACATGTTAGTCGAACAAAAATCATTTGCTGACCCTCAAACTCCAAACAGAGGTGTTCATCCAAACAAAAGGAAAATTGGCTTCGTAGATTTTCTTAGAGAATTGGAAGAAGAAGATTTTCCCTTCGATGAAAATTCCTCTCTAATGGTTACGGGTATTGAAGAATATCTACTTGCTTCCCGTCCGAATATGGAAGCAACGGCCAGAGAGATACATAGGCGGCTCAAAAAAGTAGCGGGGTTTTTCAATGATCGCTTATGCTCAAATGTACAGATTGTTTTTCGCCAGCCATTAAAACGAGGTGAACATTTAATTGTTGAACATGTTACTCAGTCTATCCCTATATATTTAATCTTCGGTTATCCATCACCAGTAGATATTGGTGGACAGACGGTTTTTATCTCACAGTTTAATTTAAGTGGAAATTGAAAGAGGAATAGATGTTCATGTCCGAAATAAAAGTTGAATATAAACCGAAAGTAGGAGATAAAGTAAAAGTAAAAGGTCGTGAAGACCTTGGAACTGTTGAGGTTTACCGCGTGAGCGAATCATTCGGTATTTACCAAGCAGATGTTATGTATGAAGATGCTGCCGGAAGACATTTACAAAGTTTTCCAATTGAAAGATTAGAGTCAGCGTCTGATCTCTGGGCAAGAATTAATGATAATGATTACGACCAGCCGTTAGATTTTTTCCTCAAACAATTAGCATTTCAGTTTCCGTTGCAGAATAAAGGGGGACAGCTTTCAAACAGTAGAACGGACTTACTTCCACATCAGATATTACTTACCCGCGATGTCATTTCAAAAAAGAATAGAAGGCTTCTTGTTGCTGATGAAGTCGGTTTGGGAAAAACTATTGAACTCGGAATGGTTATTAAAGAATTGATCACACGGGAAGAAGCAAATAGAATATTGGTTATTACTCCGGCCGGTTTAACAAAGAATTGGCAAAGTGAATTACGTGATGCATTCCGGCTTAATTTTGAAGTGCTTGGTGTTGACTTTACAGACAACGCCTTTTCAGCATGGGAAACTCACAACAGAGTAATTGCTTCAATTGATACTGTCAAAAGACCACAACGGATGGAAAAAATTCTCGCCGGACCAAGATGGGATTTAATTGTTTTTGATGAGTCACATCATTTAACAAGAACACGTTACGGAAAAAAAATTGTCCCCACTCTCAACTATAAACTTGCCGAGGCAATAAAGAACCATACGAGAGATTTAATCTTTCTGTCAGCAACACCGCATCAAGGTAACGCATATCAATTTTGGTCACTGATTCAATTATTAGACGATACTCTCTTTGATTCCGAAGAATCAATGACTGAACATAAAAGCTTTTTGAGCAGAGTAATGATCAGAAGAACAAAACGGGAAGTAACAGATAAGAATGGAATTCCTCTTTTTATGAGAAGAGAAGTTCACACAAATTCATTCAAGCTCTCAATTTCCGAAAGAACATTTTACGAACGTTTAACTGACTATTTACGAGAAGGATACAATGTTGCCGGTGTTGGCGGTGGTACAACGCGAACAACTTCTCAACAGCGAGCGATTGGATTTGTGATGACAACATTCCAAAAAATAATGTCCTCAAGTATCCGCGCAATAAAACAAGCATTGAGAAGAAGATTATTAGTTTTGCTGATTCGCCATCAATTGGAATTGGAAAACCAAAGAAGAAAATCTACCTCAAGTTCCCGTTTATCAGATGAGATATTGAATCTGCAAGACGAGATGAGAAAATTAGCTTCCGAGATTCTAAGAATTCCCGATATACCGACGAAGCAAGCAGAAATAGATGCAGTCATCGCTCAAATAAAACAGCGGGTAAGTAGAAGTTTTATACCGGAAGAATCTACTGAATGGTCATTAGATAATGATGAACAAGGGGAAGAAGGGATGTACGCCGATGCCAATATTCCGGATGAAATATCAAAGGTGAATGATCTCATAAACATCGTTCCGGAAGAGGTTGATAGAAAATTTGATACACTCACAAGAGCTATTGATACGATAAGGAATTCAAATCCCAATGAAAAATTTGTGATCTTTACTCAATACGTAGAAACATTAACCTTCTTAAAAGAGAGGTTAGAACTGATCTATGGTCACGATAAAGTTGCGGTTATTAAAGGCGGTCCGTTAGATGATAAGATAGAGGCAAAAGATCGTTTCTGGGATGAGAATGGCGCACAGTTTTTAATCAGCACATCAGCCGGTGGTGAAGGAATTAATCTTCAGATAGGGCACATACTTTTTAATTATGATTTGCCGTGGAATCCGATGGCTTTGGAACAGAGGATCGGAAGAATTCACCGTTACGGACAGAGGGAAACATCTCAAGTATTTAATCTTGTTGCAGAAGATACCATTGAAGAAAAAATTTACGAAATACTCAATTCAAAACTAACCGATATTGCTACCTCGATTGGTAAAATAGACGCTATTACTCAAGAACCGTTAGAAGACTTTCGTGCAGAGATACTCGGTTATATGGGTTCTTCTCCTAACTATCTCGACTGGTATAAGAACGCTTTAATGGACAAAGATTATAAGCGAACAGAAAAAGAAATTGAAGAAGCGATGTTTAATGCTATGCAATCTATCGATGCTCTTAAAAATTTAACAATGGATATGAGTTCTTTCAATTTACAAGACTATCTCAACATAGAAGGAAAATTTTCCCTTGAGCACATGAGGACATTTTGTGAGTTAGCAATTATAAAACTTGGCGGATCAATTTTGCCAAGGGGAGAATTTTACAGTATCATCACTCCCAAAATACTTTTAACTTATCTGAATGTTTTACCCAAATATGATTTAGTCGCGTTCAATCGTGAAGCGGCTATGAGAAAAAGACAAGCAGAATTGCTTGGTTTGGGGCATCCTTTGATAGATGCAATAATAAAATACTTCCAGCAAGTAACCGTCCCGGGTGATGTTACAGCAATATCAAAAACTTCGACTGAGACCGAAAACTATTATGTAATAAATTCTTTATTCACAATAGATACAGAAAGCGGAAATCAGCATAAGGAGATGAAGACATTCAAAGTTATGAGCAATGGAGATGTTCAAGTTCTGCCGGATGATTGGTTGTTAGATAAATTGGAAAGTAAATCATTTGGTGGTGGTGCTTCCGGTATAAATAAAATGAATCTGCTAAATCTAAAAAGTAATTATGATGTAGCAGTAGGAGCTTTGCTTACACAAATAAAATCATCAGTTGAAAATGCTGTAAGCGGAAGAGTGAAGATATTAGGGATAATTAATTCATAAACAGTAGGAGAACAATAAAATGGAAGTTAAAATAGAAGACAACAAACTCATCATCACCATTGAGATGCAGAAGCCAACGCCAAGTGCATCCGGAAAAACATTGGTTGTTGCAACCACACATGGAAACATTCAAACTCAATGCATTATAGACGGTAAACCTTTAGTGATTGGTCTGAACGCTTACATAAAAAAATAACGACCGTTCAAAGCTGTTTTCCCTAAGTTCTGTCAGAGCAGGAATGAAATACTAACAACTTTCAGGGTTCAATATATCCTGTAAAGTGGTGATTGTCTTTATTATGTTCGGTAAGTCTACATGTAAGGTCTTCCGTTTCACCGATGTAATGTTTTCCATTGAGATTTTTCAATATATATACAAAGTGAGTTTTCATACGAATTCCTTTAAAATGCAAAATCCCGAAATAATTCGGGATTTTTTGTGAGCGCGGGTGGGCTCGAACCATCGACCCTCCCGATTAATCGGGATGCTCTACCCTTCTAAGTTTATCCCGTTCAAATATTTAATTGCATAGTTTGGATTCTTAAATCCTTTCAACTTCCTCACAAGTTGTTTTTCTTCTAATTCCTTTAAAATGCAAAATCCCGAATTACTCCGGGATTTTTGTGAGCGCGGGTGGGCTCGAACCACCGACCCTTTGCTTAAAAGGCAAATGCTCTACCCCTGAGCTACGCGCCCTTTTTGAAAGTTATTAGATTTTCAAAAATCAGACCCTCAATTTAATCGATTTTTCTTTTAAGTCAAAGTAAAAATTGAATCCCGTATTAAAAAAAGTTTCTCTTTCATTCATTTTCAACTCTTTTTTCTACTTTTCTTAAATAAGATTTTCTTATCTTGAGAAGTTAAAATACTACAACTTGTATCTCAAATCCGGAGATTAAGTGCATTTCGGACTTTCAATATCTTTAACTAACCACAGGTTTTTGGCTATGGGCTAATTCGATAAGGAGAAATATAAATGATTGGTCAAATACTGCAACCCGAAATTAAAGATCTTATTGATAAAAGAGATTTTTCTTCTCTTAAAGAAGTTTTAATCGACTGGCCCCCCGCCGATATAGCCGAAGTGATTGAAGACTTACCGAATTACGAACAGGCAATTCTTTTCCGAATTTTACCCAAAGATTTAGCAACCGATACCTTTGAATATCTTGATGTCGATACTCAAATTGATGTTCTTAAAGCAATGGGGAATGAAGAAGTCACAACAATTCTGAATGATATGTCCCCTGATGATCGTACAGCACTTCTTGAAGAACTCCCCGCACCGATAATGAAACAGCTTCTAATGCTTTTATCTCCGACAGAACGGAATATTGCTCAATCACTACTCGGTTACAATGAGAATAGCGTTGGCAGGTTGATGACACCCGATTATATGGCGGTAAAAGAAAATTGGACAGTTAATCAGGTTCTTGACCATATCAGACAAACCGGTAGGGATAGCGAAACTTTAAATATCGTGTATGTCATTAACGAAAAAGGGGTCCTGATTAATGATATTAAAATTCGAGAATTCCTTTTAGCCCCTCTTGATGCAACAGTCAGCGACTTAAATGATGGAAGCTACGTTTCTCTAAAAGTAGATGATGATCAGGAGACTGCGGTTGAACTCTTTAAAAAATATGACAGAATAGCACTTCCCGTAACCGATACATCCGGTATACTGATAGGTATTGTTACAATTGATGACGTTTTAGATGTTGCAGAAGAAGAAGCCACCGAAGATATTCATAAACTTGGAGGTATGGAGGCATTAGATGAGCCTTATTCTACCATATCTGTTTTCGGAATGATTAAGAAAAGAGCAGGCTGGTTAAGCCTATTGTTCGTCGGTGAAATGTTCACTGCTTCGGCAATGGGTTTTTTTGAACACGAAATAAGCAAAGCTGTAGTGCTTGCATTATTTATTCCTCTTATTATTTCAAGCGGAGGAAATTCAGGCTCTCAAGCTGCAACACTTGTTATAAGAGCTTTATCTTTAGGTGAAATAACCATTCGTGATTGGTGGTTCATTATGAAACGGGAAATTATTTCCGGATTAATTATGGGTACGATTTTGGCTTTTATCGGTTTTTTCAGGATCTCTTTATGGCAGTTTTCAGCTCATTTATATGGAGATTATTGGTTCGTTATCGGATTAACTGTCGGATTCTCCTTAATTGGAGTTGTGATGTGGGGAACTCTTGTCGGTTCAATGTTTCCGTTAATTTTGAAGAAACTTGGTTTCGATCCGGCAACTTCATCTGCTCCTTTCGTTGCAACTTTGGTTGATATAACCGGACTAATGATTTATTTCTATCTTGCGATACTTTTCTTAACAGGATCATTGCTTTAATGTCGGGAAGAAGTTTTAATTATTTTTTATACTCAAATATTCAAGTTAATTTTGTACTCATTTTTTTTGGAGATTATTCATGAAGGTTCCACTCTTAGATCTTAAAATGCAATATCAGGCACTTAAACCTCAGCTTGATGCCGCAGTTCTTAAAACGATTGAATCACAGTATTTTATTCTTGGTCCCGAAGTAGAGGCAATGGAAAAAGAATTCTGTGATTTCCTCGGTTGTAAATATGCGTACGGTATTTCATCGGGTACAGATGCACTGCTTTTGGCTTTAATGGCAATAAATCTAAAGCCGGGTGATGAAGTTATTGTCCCGACTTATTCCTTCTTTGCTACAGCAGGTGTTGTATCAAGATTAAATGCTATTCCCGTTCTTGTTGATAATGATCCGGTTACATTTAACATTGACCCTAAAGAAGTTGAAAAGAAAATTACCACAAAAACAAAAGCAATTATTCCGGTACATTTGTATGGACAAAGTGCTGATATGACCGGGATTATGGAGATTGCAAAACGTAATAACGTATTCGTCATTGAAGATGGTGCGCAAGCAATAAGCGCTCAATATAAGGACGGAAAATCTGTCGGAACTATTGGTGATATCGGTTGCTACTCATTTTTCCCGAGTAAAAATCTTGGTTGTTTCGGTGACGGCGGATTAGTAGTTACGAATAATGATGAGCTTGCTAAAAATCTTAAAATCAAACGTGTACATGGGGGCGAACCGAAATATTATCATAAAGTGATTGGCGGTAATTTCCGTTTAGATGCTTTACAAGCGGCTGTAATCAGTGTAAAATTACCTCACTTAAACTCATGGTCAAGTAGTAGAAGAAAAAATGCAGCATTATATTCTAAACTTTTAATTGAAGCAGGAGTCGCAGAGGAAACGGGACATACATCATTTGACGAAAAGAATAAAATCCTTTTACCAAAAGCAGTTTACAAACCTGAATCCTCTAAAGATGAAATTGAATCAACAGAATTACCAAACTATCACATCTATAATCAATACATTTTACGCGTTGAAAAACGTGATGAACTTAGAGATTTCTTAACAAAAAATAATATCGGTTCGGAAATTTACTATCCGGTTCCTTTCCATTTGCAGGAATGTTTTGCTGAACTTGGATATAAAAAAGGAGATTTCCCTAATTCAGAATTTTCGGCAGATACTTCCTTTGCGGTTCCGATTTTCCCGGAATTAACATCAGAGCAGATTCATTTTGTTGTTGAAAAAATTGTTGAGTTTTTAAAATTAAATTAGAAAGAAAATCCTTTATGAGCGAAAATAATTTTTATGTTGACAAATTTGCCGTTGTTGATGACAACGTTGAAATTGGTGAAGGAACAAAAATTTGGCATTTCAGTCATGTTCAGAGTGGAGCAAAGTTAGGGAAAAAATGTGTACTCGGACAGAATGTTAACATTGGAAATAATGTTGTTATTGGCGACTATGTAAAAATTCAAAATAACGTCTCGGTTTATGAGGGAGTAATTTTGGAAGATTATGTTTTTTGCGGTCCCTCAATGGTATTTACAAATATTTCAGATCCCCGATCTAAATATCCTCAAGTCGGGGCAAAGTATTACAAAAAAACATTAGTAAAAGAAGGAGCAAGTCTTGGTGCAAATTCAACAATTGTCTGTGGTAATACAATCGGGCGATTTGCATTTGTAGGTGCCGGAGCTGTTGTTACAAAAGACATTCCTGATTTCGCTTTAGTAGTTGGAAATCCTGCAAAAATAGCCGGTTGGTTTAGCGAAGCAGGAGAAAAACTTAAGTTTGACGAAAACGGTTTTGCAGTTTGTTCGCGTACCAACAAAAAATATTTTTTCGATGGAAAAATTGTAACTGAAGTAACCGAATAAAAATAATTTTTCTTATTAGTAAAGCTCCGGGCTAAAAACCCGGAGCTTTTTTTTATACATTAATTCGTAGTTAAAACAATAATTCCACCTATTGTCATTGCCATTCCAATCATCATTTTAATTGTCATTGGCTCACCACCTATTATAACTCCCATCAAAGCCCCGAATAATGGGGATGTAAATGCAATAGGCATAACTTTGCCGAGTGGTGCTCCTTTAATTGCTGCATAAAAGCAGAGCATTCCAACCGCTCCGGCAACAACTCCACCCCCAATAATCATATACATTAATGCTTTCGGACTTGCTTCGGTTACACTCTTCCATTGCGGATAACTTACAGCGGCAAGTATTATCAATGCTATAGCCGTTCTAATGGTAATTCCCATTTGAGGAGAAAGATTACCAAGATGGAGTCCTTTTTTTTCAAAGTAACCGCCGACTCCCCATGCGATTGCAGTTAATAGTGCATATAGTTGTGGTTTCATTTTTCTTTTCTGATTTGTGTTGAAGATGTATAAAGCTCTTTTAACATTCTCTAATAAAATTCCGAATAATTTTTATTCCCGCAGCTCCTGATTTTTCGGGATTAAATTGAACACCGTAAAAATTATCATTCTGAACTGATGCTGAAATTTTGGTTTTATCTCCGCATATTGCTGTAGTATAATGATTGACCGGGACATAAACATCCTGTCCGAAATAAAATTGTTCTTCTGAAGAAATTTCTTTTAACAATGGTGATGCAGCAATTATTTCAATGTTCATAAATCCGCTTTGATTTATGGGGTTATCATCAGTTCCAACCGGTAGAGAGTTCGCGGGAATAATTCCAAGACAAGATACATTTCCTTCTGCTGAATGTTCACATAACAATTGCATACCGTGTCCAATAGCCAGGATTGGTTTTTTAAGCATACGCAGCATTGAAAATAAATTCATAAAATGAAGACGCCTCATTGTGTAGTCGGCTTTACTGTCAGAATAAAGAATTATTTTGTCTGACTTAAGTATCTCAAATTCATCAGATGTTATTTTATACGAGACATTAAAGTTTTTTATAATTTCTTCAATCTGATCGGAATTGTCTGCACCATAATCAATAATCGATATCATATATTTCTATTAAAATTGTTATTCAAAATTACTCACGTAGAATCAATAAAGTTCCAGCAATAATTACAGCAGTGGCAATTGCTTTTTTTAGTAAACCGGATTCTTTAAATATTTTTCCACCGATTAAAGTAGAGAAAAAAACAGAAATTCTTTTAACAGATAAAACCAGTGCAACAGGAGCAATTTTAACTGCTTCAATTTGTGTCCATCTATAACCGAAAGTTAAAACGGCAATTATAAATATCCATGCGAATAGTTCTTTATTCTCCTGTAATCGGTTAAAAACTACTTTTGATTTTTCGGTATCAACAAAATCCTTTCCTGTAAATTTCTTACATCTGCGTTTGATAACCGGTATCGAAAATGTACTAAATAAATCATATCGAAATCATCTATCAACAAACAGAGGCTTTATTAATATTGAACCGGGGAGAAATATTTTTGTTAAGTTATACACCTCCTGGTAAATGAGGTTTAAATGAATTGGTTTATTCTCGCATTTTTTTCGGCACTCTTTTCTGCCGCGGCAGCACTGAGTCAAAAGCAGGTACTAAAAAAACTTGAAGCAATCGACTTTTCGTTTTTAGTATCGGTTATTGTCTTTATAATCTCTATACCCTTACTTGCAACAATTGATCCGACAAAAATATCAAGTGTTTCTTTAATCGCATTATTTATTAAATCACTGATAGGTGCCGGAGCTTTTTTGTGTGTTATGCTTGCAATTAAAAATCTTGAGATTAGCGGAGCGCTTCCATTACTGGCTCTAACGCCCGGATTTGTAGCTGTTTTTGCATTCCTTTTTATCGCTGAAGATTTAAAACAGATGGAGATTATAGGAATATTATTACTGATTGCCGGGACATATATTCTTGAAGTTAAATCAAAT
>Ga0351877_1182_pt1 | contig 11472 bp, 15 predicted proteins | sample BONcelFGM3001D13_FD_206775 | JGI IMG/M metagenome (GOLD analysis project Ga0351877, IMG submission 206775) | Enriched cells from coal bed in the Powder River Basin, Montana, United States - BONCAT cells FGM rep3 HSBNCT.FGM.300.1.D13 ...
CAACCAGCACGTGGATGCCGGCGGCGCGGGCCTGGGCCGTCATCAAAATGAGACAGCGGAAGATGGTGTCCCGCTGCTGGGCGCTGGCGGCGAGATCTCGAATCGATCCTACCTCATCGACCAGCACGACGACGCGTTCCATGCGCTCCTCGGCTGCAACGCGGCCGTTGTATTGCACGATGTCCGTCACGTCGAGCGACGAAAGCTGCTGCATCCGCCGGTGCATCAGCGCGACCAGGCGCGGCATCAGCTCCTCGAGCTCGTTGGTTTCCTTGACGATAGAGTGCAGCAGGTGGGGCACGTCGGCGAAGTGATTCAGGTCGCCGGAACGTTTCAGGTCGACCAGGATAAATCGGATTTCGTCGGGGCTGAAGAACTGGCACCAGGTCGCCAACCAGACGCGAATGATGTTGGTCTTGCCGCTGCCGGTGATGCCGTTGACCATCAGGTGCGGCACTTTGTCCAGATACAGATATTCGATCTGCCGGCCGGCTTTGACGCCGACGGGCACCGCGAAGTGCGGCCGCAGCGCCTGGTTGTACTTGACGAGCACCTGGCTCAGCTCGACATAGTTGAACAGGCCGTCTCTCATGCCGACGCGGTGAACGACCACCCACGCGCCCTTTTCGAATCCCTGGTTTTCGTCGACGTGCGGCGACGTGACCGGGCATTCGCAGGCCGCCTCCAGCTCCAACAGCGTTTCCGGCTTGATGAGGTCCCAGGCGCGCACGCCGTCGGGCAGGTGATGGTTGGTGCTGCCCAGCAGCGTCAGATTGGTAACCCAGACCTTGAATTGGATGTTGTCTTCGGTGAAATGCGCCTCTTCGAAGCGAACGCGCTTCAGCTTGCGCTTGCCGTCCTTGTAGATCTCCTCGCGGTAGCCGAGCGCGGTCCACCGGTCGATGATCTCCTGAGCATAAAAGCTGATTTCGCCCAACATCTCATCTTGCAGCTTGCGGTTCAGCTTCTCATTTTCAAGCGCCCGGTAGTGTTCGGCGATTCGCGCCTTCAGACGGTTCACCACAACCTGCGCTTCCCGCGCCTGTTTCATGGTTCTGATCGCCGGCGCGCCTTTGGGTGGGCGCGGCGCTGGCGCGATGAGCTGGCGTACCCGCTCGATTTGCTCATCGAGCCCGGCGAGCTGGCCGCGCGCTGCCTGGAGGATTTCGGCGTCGCCGCCTTTCGCGCCGCGCACGATCTGCGCCTGGCGCTTCTTCAGCAGGTCGACGTAAGCGGCCCAGTAGACATTCAAAGCGCCCTGGAGCTGAGCCACCTTCTTCCTGGCGATCTGCATTTTTTCCTTGGGCAGCTTGCGCAGCCGCTCGTCGCCCTCTAGGATTTCGACGTTGTCCGGGTGGCGCACCGACTCCCAGAACACGGACCCCGGCGCGGCGACTTCCTGCGTCAGGTCATTCGGCATGGCTGGCCTTTCTCGGAATCAAGTCCCAAACAACCATGCCAAGCCTTACGACCACATAGACGGACAACACAAACGTTATTCCGATCTCGAATACGGCCCCCCTTTCGGTTGGACGGAAAATAAACCACGCACCAAACCAGGTGATGGCGATGAGGTAGAGGAGAACGCCACACTCTATGGCGATGGCTTTGAGGATGGCTTTCAGAGTCATTGCGGCTGCGCTTTCTGCCGGCGTGCCGCCATAAGCTGCTTCCAGCGCCTGGCTTCGGCCACCATCGAGACAATGATGGCGCGGGGCAGCGCCACAACCACAAAGGCGATCAGAATAGCAGCGACGTTGAAACCCCAAAGCGTGAAAACGGCCACCGTCGCAGCGTAAGGGGGCGGTACGGGTAGTTGCATTGCCACAAATTGAAAAGGAACCATTACGACGCCAACGAGCATTGAGGCTGTCCAGAAAACGATGAACGACTTGAAGTTGTGAAACATCAAGACGTCGTCGACGACCTGCTTGAAGCGATTCATGTGTGGAACCTCCATACGATGTATTGGAATAAGTCGTCACGGAAGTGTTCCATGACGACGCGGGGATGGTAGCGGGCGCGGATCTCGTCAATTCGGGCCAGCTCGTTGTCGGTGGTGAAGTAGGTCAGTAGGGTCACCATGCAGACTTCACCGGGCCGCATTTCCGGCAGATTGAAGTCGAACGCCATCGCCTGCCGGGCCGCCAGCGACAACGTTTGGTTGAGGTTGTTCCCGCCGACCCAGGCAACCACCGGCCGGCGGCTGTAGGCCATCGCCGTAATCGTCATGTCGGTGCTGGTCGTGTAGACGTAGTCGGCGTTGGCGCAGGCGGTCTGGAATATGTCGTCGACGCCGTCGGCGCGGTCGGTGGCGTACAGGTCGGCCAGGCACACGACGATGCTGAAGCCCAGCGCGCCGGCCAGGACCACCCGCCAGCCCGACGTGGAGCGCAGCAGGAACCATGCCCAGGGGATGACCAGCAGCAAGGCCGGCGCGATGAGCGCCCGCGCCAGATAGACCGGTTGCCAGAACTGCCCGACTGCCCACAGCAGCGCCGGCAGTGCCACGGCGATGATGAGCCACGCCGGCCGCTGAGCGATCCACCGGCGCGACGTCCACACCCCGAATAACGACAGCAGCAAAGGCAGTGACCAGAGCAGCGGCAGCGTCTCTGGAGCCGGCACGGCGCGGCGTAGCGTCATGGTCAGCAGGTGCCAGAGGGGAAACGTCTCGACCAGCCAAAAGCCGTCGCTGACGTCAGCCGACTGACTGAGCAAGCCGGGCAGCCACGCGCCGGCCAGCACGGCCGCGCCGATGCCGGCCATGATCCAGCGCGGTTGGCGTTTGGCCAGCGCCAGCAGCACCAACAGCGCCACATACGCCATGCCGATGCTGTGGAACCATGCGACCAGGCCGGTGGCCAGCGCGAACAGGGCTGGCCTGTCTGACAGCAGCGCGATCAGGCTGACGAGTACCGCGCACGCCAGCAGTGCCGGGTAACGCGCTTCCGAGCTGTAGTAGAGCATCGCCGGCAGGACAGCCGTGAGGACCGCCGCGAGCTGCGCACCGGCCCGGTCGTTGTGCAGCAGCAGCGCCAGAAGGTAGACCAGGAAGATGAGCCCCAGCCCAGCCAGCAACGACGGCAGTCGCAGCGCCGCGTTCGACATGCCGAGGATCGACACGGACAGGCGGGCCAGCAGGTAGTAGCCGGGCGGGTGGACGTCCCCCAGGAGCGCCGGCAGGAAATTTTGTAACGGAATGTCGACGAGGCGCTGGGTAAAGGCTTCGTCATACCAGAGCGGCTGCGCCAGCAGCGGCAGACGCAGGAGGAGCGCCACGGGCATCAGGACAGCCCAGAAGGCGCGCGGCCGCAACGAGGCCACGGGTGGGGCCTACGTGCTGCCAACGAACGCCAATTAGGAAGATTGCCAGCGCCAGCAGCGCCAGCGCTATCAGCAGAACGTCGGCCTGGAGATTGAACTGGAGGTAGGCCTCAACCGGGGGGCGGGTCATCGACGATGATCTCGTAAACGCTGCCCCAGCGCCGGCCGCGCCGCGTTCGCCGGACGACTCCGGCGCGCTCCAGCTCGGTCAGGCGGCGCTTGACAGTGCCGAACGACACACCGCTCTCCAGGCTCACGGCGGTGGCCGTCAGTCGCGTGGTGGGGTGGCGTTGCAGGACCGGGAGAATTAACTGGTCAGAGTAAGCCATGTATTGGATTGCCATGCTCAGAAACCCTTCAACTCTACTGACGTCTATTGTAATGCTTTGTAACGGCTCAAAATAGCTTATAACGTCTTATGGCTCACGTTGGGCCATTAATATTACGCACTTACAACTTAGAATGAAATTTATGAAACGCTGCCTATTCCTCACGCTGTTTGTCTGCATCGTGTCGGGCGTGACTGCCCAGGACGACGTGCTCCTGCCCGGCCTGTATGAAGCGGAATCCGAATCCCTTCAACCCTACTATGCAGGCGAGGGCTGGGTGCAGGTCATCGACGGCGCCTACAGCGTGATGGAGACGACAACGCAGGGCGACAGCGTTTCATTCATCGTGTCCGGCAGTCAGTTGGTGATTTACCGTGAGCTGCTCGCCATCGACGGGGCAACGGCCGAGATCTGCGTGAACGAGCTATGCACGTCGTTCAGCAGCATCAGCAGCACCGACCAGAAAGGAGCGCCCATCGCCTTCCCTGTCGAGGCTGACGCCACGGTGACGATCACCCACGACAGCGGCACGCTGCGCCTGGACAGCTTCCTGCTGCTGGCCGGTCCCGACGAGCTGGGGACGGTCCCCGCGCCGGACCCGGCGACGGAATACGTTGTGCTGGCCGATGGCACAATTGCGGCGGTAGATCGAAGGATTTCAGGAGGTGAAGTCGTACAGATTGCTCTCAGCGCGGCCACGCTTACGGCCCTTATTGTTCTGATCGTGGTGACCGCATGGAAACGATGATCGTCTTTCTGCTGCTGCCCACGTTCTTTGTCGGGATGGCTGTCACGGCCGTCTTCATCTGGGACTTCATTCTCATTCGGGCCATTCGCGGCCTGATGGGCCAGGGCGCATCATGAGCGACGCTTACGCCGCGTGGCTGTTTGGGATGATGTCTGGCCCGGTCTATGCGGCCGTGGCCCTGGTGGGGGTTTCGTCCCTCGTGTTGGTGCTCATTCCGATCTTTAGAACCATCTTCAAGGAGCCATGATGCTCACGCTCAATATCCCTATGTCTCGTTCCAAGGTCGTTCAGCAGCTCCAGGCGCTGGACACGCGCACCGTCGTGCAGATCGCCGCCCTGGCGTTCCTGTGCGCGTTTGCGTTGGGGCCGCCGTGCCGGCGCAGGCGCAGTCCATCGGTATCGAGTTCGGGCAGGAAGACCTCGATATCTTTTTCGATTGGTTCAACACCATCTTCAACGCGCTGCTGCCCATCGCGTTGCTGGGTGCGGGCCTGACGGCCGGCGGTATCTTCGTCTGGGTCATCGGGGGGATGCTCGTCAAGGCGTTCCGCAGCATGACCGGCGTTGGCAGCGCCTGACCAGCGCCCGACCGGATTTCAGGAGGCTGGCGCTGCCCCTCCCAGCGCCGGCCTTCTGATCCCTGGGGGAAAGTGACATGGCACGTTTATGGAGACTCTTCAAAAAGTGGCGTAACCGGCCACCTTTCCCCATCTATCGCGAACTTGGCGGATGGCAAGCCTGGAAAGACAAAAACCCGCCGCGTCAGTCTTCCTGGCGCGGCATGATGACGTGTGGCGTGCTGGCCGTCCTGCTGGGCATTTTGCCCTGCGCCGGCTTCGCCATGTACTCCGCGTCGCGCGGCAGCTCGGTTGCCGCCGTGCCCACGCTCAGCGCGCTCGAAATCACTGAAGAGGCGACGGTCGAAGCCACGGACGGCGCGGAGCTGACGCCAGAATCGATGGTGGACGCCACGACGGAAAGCACAGCCGAAATGACCGGCGAAGCCGGGGTTACGTCCACACTGGCCTCTATTCCGCGCGTAACAGCCGGGCCGCGCCTGACGGCTACCCTCACCCCCATGCCGCTCATCGCCGGCACTTCCGACACATCACTCATTGATCGCTGGCGCGATTCGGTCATTGCCGGCACGCAGGCCGCCCGCGAGTCAACCCAGGAGGTCAGCAGCGGGGGCAGCTCGCGACCGGTTCAAATCGTCGTGACATCCGCGCCGCAAATCGTGGTGCAGACCGTGCCGCCACAAATCATCATTCAGACGGTCCCGCCGCAAATCATTGTCGCGACCAACCCGCCGAATGTACCGACGGTGACCCGTGACGCCAACTGGTACGCATCGGCGACGGCCCATTACAGCACTGTCAATCCGCTGCTCACGCTGACGGTGGCCGCATTGACGCCCACCGCAACCGAAACAGCGACCGACCAGCCGAGTCCAGAGTGGACAGAGACAGCCGAGGCTACGGAGCCACCGGTTGAGCCGACAACCGAAGTGACGCCAGATCTCGCTACGGCGACGGAAACGACAATCGTGACCCCGACCGAGACGGCCACAGAAACATCAATGGTCACCCCAACCGAGACGGCAACGGAAACCGCCACGACCACCCCGACTGAGACAGCCACGGAGACGCCAACGCTTGCGCCGACGGACACGCCGGTACCGAGCAGCACCCCGGAACCCACCTGGACGCCCCCGCCGACGTCTACGCCAGAGCCAACCTTAACGCCGCTCCCTCCCGTGGAATCCGGCGACTGCCCAGAAGGCGATGAGACATGTTCCTCCGCGACCTGATGCGCTTTCTGTTTCCCTACCAGCGTCTCTGGCTTAATCATGGTGGCCGGCTCATCAACCCTTACAAGCTGCCGGGGTCTGCCGACGAGGAAAAGACGCTCATCCTGGCCGGCGTGGCCCGCTCTCCAGATGACGCGCGGCTGCTGCTGGTCAAGCACAAAACCGAAAGCGCGGCGGAGGTTCTCGACCAGGTCGCACGGCGCAAGAAACGAACGACGTTTCGGCAGCGGCTGGTGCTGCTGGCCCGGCGATTTGACGGCCACGACCCGCGCGACATCTACGGTGGTCCCCGCTATGAGCAGCCGACGGTGCGTGTTCAGTATCGCTACCGGAGGAAGCAATGACCAACCATCTGCTCTCCGCGCTGACAATCTTTTTCCTCGTGCTGGCCGGCTGCGACTCGGACGACATCTTTCCTACCCAGACCGACTGGTGTTACATCTTCGATTTCACCACCAATAGCCATCAGATCAATTTCGTGAATGGCTCGTGGGTGTCTGGCGACGGTCTTTGGCCGAACGCGTCTGGTGCGCTGAACGCCAACTACGCACAGACGAAGATGGTAAAGCCCGAATATCTGGCGGTCACAATTGCGCCTGTGTCGGGTACATCGGGCATTATTGATGTCCAGGCCAATGCGATTATCTTCGGCGTCCCGTTTGCGCTCAACGCCCCGCTGCCGGCCAACGCGGGCGAGCAGACGATTCCGATTCCAATCACGGACCCGACCAGCCAGGGTACGACGTTCAATTTTTCCCTCCAGGTGAATCAGCCGGCCCTAGTACGTCAACTTGAAGTGCGCGGCAATGGCTTGAATCCATTCCCCATGAACAACTGCGAGCAAGAATCGACGCCTACGCCCTCGCAGATCGTGCCGGACACGCTGACGCCAACCAACACGCCAACCCCGACGCCGAGCGACACGCCAACGCCCGATCTTACGGTGACGCCGCAGACCTGCGTTGTCGCCGGCCAGCCCAGCCCGACGCCGGACGGCACGCCGTTCAACCCCGTTGTAACGGTCGTAGCGAATTTCGATGACCCATTGCCGGCCGGCTTTGAAATCCGCTATGGCACCACCAATCCGACCAGTGGCGTAAGCGGAACGGCCGGTCTGGAATCGGTAACTTGGACATCAACCGGTGAGCGCATAGACATTGCCTTCGTGTTGCCGGCCAACACCGTGATTAGGAGTGTCTATTGGAGTAGTTTGGCGGCGACATCTGTTGGTGGAAACTGGGAGACGCGCTGGCTACTTGAGACTTCAGCCGGGGTGAATGATGGTGTGGCGCGCAATTCGGTGAGCGGTACCGGTGGCAGTGCCTTGTCCGTAAAGGGCGGCGCTGGCTACGACCTGACCGGCTACGGCGTGTTGGTACAATTCTTGTTCTATACCGGCAGCACAAATCACGCCGGTTATGGCGGGTTGGTGGATAATGTCACCATTACCTACGAATATACCAGCACGCCGACCGCCACCCCCTGGCCGGAATGCACCGTCACGCCGGGGCCGACCGCCAGCACGGTCCCCGCCAGCTCGACGCCGCACCCCACCGGAACCAACATCCCGCGCACGCCGACCGCCAGTCCGTCGCCAACGCGCACTCCGGTTGTTGTCGCGTCGCCGACGCGCACGAACACACCTGGCCCGACCAACACAACGCCGCCAATTCTGAGCACGGCCACGGCCGGGCCGACGAGCACGCTGATTCCCAGCCCAACGTTTATACCGACATCCAGCGCGCCGGTAGACCCTGAAGACCCCGGCCCAGGCGATGGTGAGTGGGCAGACTGCGATGAGCTTATTGGCTTTGACCTGCTCTTTCTGGGTCGATACCTCTCCCAGTATTGGGAATGCGCCGTCGTTCCCTATTTCTCCAACATCCTCAACGGCATCACTGACTTCTTTAGCTGGGTGGTCAACACCGGCGCGAACATCTTTGGCTGGCTGGGCGGCGTTCCTGGCTGGTTTGGTGGCTGGCTTGGAAACGTCGGCATTCAAATCAGCAACATCTGGCAGTTGCTGCTGGCGCTGCTCGGCATGGTGCTGAGCTTCATCGTCACCATTATCCAGATCGTCGGATTGGTGATCGCTATCATCATCCACCTGCTTTTCCTCCTGGCCGGCTGGATTGGTCAGTTCACGGCGCGGGCTGAGACGATCATTACCGCATGGACAATCACGTCACCACAGCCGATTCCGAGCCTGCCGCGCTGCGTCTCCAGCCCGGCAACGTCGGATGTGTGCGCGGTTTGGTACGCTGCCCAATATACGTTTTTGTCCGGCCCAATTGGTCAGCTCATCATTCCGGTGATTGTGATTATTGTTGACCTCATCATCGTCATGTATTTCATTCGGACAGTTCGCAACCTTATCAAGAAGTCCTCCGAGGTAACCTCATGATCGTCGCGCTCATCATCGGTGTTGTGCTCCAAGTTCCGGTCCCGACGTTTGTGCCGCTCGCCAGCCCTACGCCGGTCGCGACATCCGCCCCGGTCGACCTGGGCGGCACCTTGGAGGTGCCACAGGGAGACATGTACAACTACCTGGCAACTGCTAATGCCAACCTGGAGAGCGCGCCGGAAAACCTGACCAATCCAGGCGTCGCCGTGCTCCCCAACCAGAACGGAAGCCAGCTCTTTGCCTACGCCAAGTGGATCACCAGCGCCGGCGCGGCCGATGAGGTGTTCGGGCCGTTTGGTCCCATCGTGACCCATATCGGCGCGGCCGTCATCCTGATTATTTTCCTGGCTATCGTCTATTTCATCATTTTCCTGGTCACGCTCATCATTCGTTTCGTGGGCTGGCTCATCACAAAAGTCACGCAAGTTGTGCCCGGTCTAGGTTGAGGTGCCGACATGATTCCAACGCCCACGCCATTTCCCGCCGTCAACCCGGTAGACATGCCGTTCGATATGCCAACCATAAACCTCTGGTCAATCGCCGACGATGCCGTGCAGGGGTGGAACATGCTGCCGTCAAACGTCACGTCGCTTTTCCAGGCCATCCTGCTGATGGTGCTGATTGTCGCGGCACTCATCCTTCTCATGAAGTTTCTGAAAAACTTCACCAATGAAGAGAGCCAGGAAGGATAGCAGACACAATCCCCATCGTGTCCACTGAAACCTGATTTCTCGCTCAGAACTAGCTTCATAAATGGTGTTCGGTCCCGAAAGTCAGCGAACTTTGAGGACAAGTTACGGAATCAAGACTTCTTTTGGATCAACCTCAGTGATTACTTACCGTGATTGCTAGACGGGAATGAGATTGGAGAAGGTCAGAGCCAAGAGCGTGGCCCAGGCTTTCAGGTCAAAGCCGACGTTGGTACGGGCGTGCAAGCGTTGGATCCCCATGGCTTCGAGTTGACTATAAACGGTTTCAATCCGGCGGCGATAACGGCGCAAGTCGTAATCGTCGGCCCAGCGGTTGGGCAGCATGTTCTTACGCCGGATCGAGACCAGTCGAACCCCGCAGGCGGCGAAGATACTCAAAGCATCGGGATCCGACACATAGCCCTTGTCACCAAAGACGGTTGCCCCTTTCGGCAGCGAGACGGTCAGTTCGTGAATGGGCGTCAAGTCATGTTCCGAGGCTGGCAACAAATCGAAGCTGACCGGGACGCCCTGTTCGGTACAAATCAAGTGTAAGCGCCAGCCGAAGAACTTCTCATCTTTGGCGGCACAATAGCCGCAAAACGCCTTGCCTCGAACTTTGCGACAGCGACTGGCGCGCGCCCGTTTACAGACCGGCAGCGGCATACTATCGATGATGAAGACCATCCCTTGCGTGAAAATCTCACCCAGCAGTTGCAAGATGCCGATGAGCCAGTCCCGCAACGCGTGCAACCGGCGACTAAACCGCGAGATACTCACCGGTTTGATGTAGCCCAGCTTGACCAGGATCCCGACCGCCCGTTCGTGGTGGTTCTGGAAGTATTTGGCTGCCAGGACCGCCGCTGTCAGGATTTCAGCCGCGCTAATGCGAGCGCGCTGGTCATCTTGAAAGCCACAGGCGGTGAGCAGATCATCGATGACCACATAACTGGTTACAATATAGGTGTCGTTCATGGCTGTTTCTCGCTCGATGGTTGTCTGGTCACTCCCATTTTAGCAGCAACAGCCTGAACGACTCCCACTAGCAATCACGGTATTACTTCTAATCGTCACGGCTGAAGAGCTTCTGGCATGAATTGGGCTTGAATGTGCTAAGCTCAATTCTGGCGGACATTGTGTTGAGGACTTTGCAGTGGATAAAGGTCTAATTATTGATGTTGGAATGCACTCCGGTGATGACACGGAATATTATCTCAAGAAAGGCTTCCGAGTCGTCGCTATAGAGGCGAATCCTGACTTAGTGCAGAAAACACAAAAACGACTTGCAGCAAGTATTCATGCAGGCCAATTGGAAATCATTGATGCTGCGATCAGTAGTTATGACGGAGAGACAACTTTCTATCAAAACGTAAACAAGGATGACTGGGGGACTACATCGCCGGAATTTGCTCGAGCAACCGAACAGGCTGGCACCACACACAAACTATTCACCGTGCGATGCATGAGGTTTGAACGAATTTTAGAAAGGGTAGGTGTGCCATACTATCTAAAGATCGACATTGAAGGATCAGATGTGCTCTGCTTACAAGCGCTACAGCAATTTGCTCGTAGGCCGCGTTATGTGTCAATTGAAGCTGGAGGTAAATTTCCGGAAGCGTTTACCCAAATTTCCTTATTTTGGGTGTTGGGTTATCGTCAGTTCAAGATAGTTAACCAAGCCGTTAATGGCTTGATTAGGTGTCCAAATCCACCACTGGAAGGCGCATACGTTAACCATAAGTTCAGTGATTTTTCTAGCGGACCCTTCGGTGAAGAGACTCCGGGGCACTGGATGAACATCGAAGAGCATCTTGATAAGTTAAGAGCGATTCTGCGTCAACAGGCATTTATAAACTCCGGCAAAACACGTATTCAAAAGCTATTTCTTCGGGCATATAACCGCGCTCGACGAAGCGCGGGTTTTGATCCTATCGGATGGTACGACATACACGCACGCTACCCTGATGAGGTTTAATGAGGGGCTGACCATAGCGCAAATGGTAATCAATAACCGCTGCTCTGTGGTACCGACGTTCCGGCCGACAACCTGTTCCATATGCCGACATTTTCACTCTGGAACACTGCCGACTGGGGTGTGCAAAACTGGAACATGATTCCAGACAACTACACGTCGCTCATTCAGGCGGTTCTGCTCATTGTCTTAA
>Ga0351877_1160_pt3 | contig 11031 bp, 9 predicted proteins | sample BONcelFGM3001D13_FD_206775 | JGI IMG/M metagenome (GOLD analysis project Ga0351877, IMG submission 206775) | Enriched cells from coal bed in the Powder River Basin, Montana, United States - BONCAT cells FGM rep3 HSBNCT.FGM.300.1.D13 ...
CTTTGAAAAGGATCTGAAGAACGCCGCCAAGAAGATGCGAAACATCAAGAAGGAATTCGAGCCCACCGACGAGGTCTGCGACAAGTGCGGGGCCCCCATGGTGATCCGGTGGGGCCGCAACGGGCGCTTTATGGCCTGCACGAAATACCCCGAGTGCAAGAACACCTCGAACGTCAACGGGGACAAGAACGGCAACGGGGGCGCCGGCGCCCAGGCCGAGGCCAAGCCCACGGAGATCGCCTGCGAGAAATGCGGCAAGCCCATGAACCTCAAGGAAGGCCGCTTCGGGAAGTTCCTCGGCTGCTCGGGATACCCGGAATGCAAGAGCACGATGCCCCTCTCGACCGGTGTCGCCTGCCCCGAAGAGGGCTGCAAGGGAAGCTTGGCGGAGAAGCGGACCAAGAAGGGGAAGTCCTTTTACGGATGCTCCAAGTACCCCTCGTGCAAATACGCCATCTGGGACAGGCCGATCGCCGAGGAATGCCCGCAGTGCGGCTCGAAGTTCCTCGTGGAGAAGTACAACCGCAAGACGGGCCGCATGAAGGCCTGCCCGAAGGAAGGCTGCACGTTCAAGGAAGCCCTTTCTTGAGTAAACCCATCGTCATCATCGGAGGAGGGCTTGCCGGCTGCGAGGCGGCCTGGCAGCTCGCGAAACGCGGCCACGAGGTCGAACTCCGGGAGATGAAACCGGGAAAACGCTCGCCGGCCCACCGCGCACCTCACCTTGCCGAGCTTGTCTGCAGCAACTCGCTGCGATCCAATGAGAAAACGAGCGCCGTGGGCCTTCTCAAGGAGGAAATGCGCAGGCTCGACTCCCTCATCATGGCGGCAGCCGATGCCACGGCCGTGCCCGCCGGCAAAGCCCTGGCCGTTGACCGCCTGCTCTTCTCCGCCGCAATCGAGGAGAGGCTCCTCTCCCGGCGCGGCCTGCATCTCGTCCGGGAAGAGTGCACGGAGATCCCCCCGGATGCGCACGTCATCATCGCCACAGGCCCGCTGACCTCGGATCCCCTTGCCGAGGCGATTGCCCGTCTCGTCGGCCAAAAATCCCTCTACTTCTACGACGCCATCGCGCCCATCATCGACGCTGCGACGATCAATTATTCGAAGGTATTCAGGGCTTCCCGGTACGACGAGGGCGAGGGGGACTACCTGAACTGCCCCCTCGACAAAGATCAGTACGGGGCGTTCCGGCAGGCCATCCTCGAGGGCCGCGAAATCGCCGCGAGACCCTTCGAGGACGAAAAGTATTTCGAGGGTTGCCTTCCTATCGAGATCATGGCCCGGCGCGGCTCAGACACGCTGCGCTTCGGCCCCATGAAACCCGTAGGCCTCGTCGACCCTCGCACGGGAAGAGAGCCCTGGGCCGTGATTCAGCTGAGGCAGGAAAACCGCGAGGGGACCTTGTACAACATGGTGGGGTTCCAGACCAAGCTCGCCTGGCCGGAACAGGCGAGGATCTTCCGCATGATTCCCGGGCTCGAGAGCGCGGAGTTTCTTCGCTTCGGGAGCATTCACCGCAACACCTACATCAATTCGCCCACGGTGCTGACGGACACCCTGCAGCTTCGAGCCAACCCGGATCTCTTCTTTGCCGGCCAGATCACCGGCGTGGAGGGTTACGTGGAATCGACGGCGATGGGCCTGCTCGCCGCCCTGTTCCTGCATCGGATCCGCCTCGGGCAACCGTTCGCCACGCCCCCCCGCACCACCGCGCTGGGCGCACTTCTGCACCACGTCTCCCGTTCCGAAGGGAAGACCTTTCAGCCGATGAATGTCAATTTCGGTCTTTTCGAGCCGCTGGGCGGAAAGGTGAGAAAGAAACTCAGGGGAGAGGCTTACGCCGAGCGCGGCCTCTCGCAGCTGGAAGAGTGGATCAAGAATTCATCCTGGTAATCAGTGCCTGTCCACGCCTTTAGCCTTTAGCCTTCTCAATATCGGCGATGACCTGACGGGTGCGGGGCAGAGGGTCGTCTGTGGTTTCCAGGAACTCCGAGAGACGTCTCAGGTCATCGATCGTGTCGACGTCGAAGGACGGCGTCAGGCAATGCACAGAAAGCCCTAACGATGCTGCCCTTTCGACGGTCTCGCGAAGAACGCGGTCGGTGCTCATGGGGATCCCGCTGAAGAGATCCCATGGGGCTTTGAGACCGATCAGGTGATAGCCGCCATCGGAGGATGGCCTGAGTACGACATCCGAATCTCCCAACAGGGCAACGGCTTCATCAACGGCTTTCACGGGGAGATGCGGCACATCGGTCCCGATCACGACAACCCGTTTGCAGCCTTCCCCGAACAGCTCTTCAAAAATACGGAGCATCCGCTCCTGGAGGGATGAACCGGATTGAGGGCGGCAGGGATAACGCTGGGAGAAAAGCTGCGGGAAAGGGCTGGACTCGGGAAGGTAGTACCAGATCAGCGGCCTGCGCAAGGTTCCGAATTTCCCGGCAAGGTCATCGATAAAGGCACGATAGAGCCTGAGCGTCAAGGAAGGCCCGAGATCTCTTGCCAGACGCGTTTTCACCGCTCCCTCCTCGGGATAGCGGGCCATGATGACAAGGGCTTCTTGCGACACGGGCGTTTTCATCGGGGCAGGCTCTTTCATCCCCTCGTGCCGTCTGCCTTCAACTCGACCCAATCGACAGAGATGGCCCGGGCTGGACAGCCCTCAACGGCCTTCTCGATGAGGGCTTTGTAGCGCTCGGGTTCCTTGACCGCGAAGACCGCCCGCATGTAAAGCCCCCACTCCATGAACACCTCCGGGCAGGTGTTCACGCAGATCTCGCAGCCGATACAGGCCTCCTTATTTATGATAATCTTCATGTGCGTGAATTCAGTGATGCGGCTTATTTTACGGGGGAATTGGAATACTGGAATGATGGGGAACTCTTTTTTCGAGACCCATTATTCCACCATTCCATCACTCCATTATTCCACCAATTTGTTCCGGATGGCGTACGTCGTCAGCTCCGCGTTGTTCTTCAGCTTCATCTTGTCGAGAATCCGGGAGCGGTAGGTGCTCACTGTCTTGACGCTGAGGCACATCTCCCCGGCAATGTCGGAGACGGTTTTGCCGGATGCGATCATGAGCAGGATCTGGTACTCCCGGTCGGAGAGCGTTTCGTGCGGGGCCTTTTCCGAATCGCCGTCGAGCTCGTAGGCAATCTTCTCCGCAAGGGACGAGCTGATGTACTTGCCTCCCCTGGACACCTTCCGGATGGCCGAGATCAGTTCCTCGGGTGCGCTGGCCTTCGTGAGATAGCCCGCTGCCCCTGCTTTCAGGGCGCGGATGGCGTACTGCTCCTCGGGGTAGATGCTCAGGATCAGAACGGGAATCTTCGGGTCTGTGAGCTTCAGCTCCTTGAGCACCTCGAGCCCGTTCTTGCCGGGCATGGAGATGTCGAGGAGAATGACGTCGTATTCGTTCCTGGCAACGAGGCTGATCACCTCCTGGCCGTTTCCCGCTTCGTCGGCCACCACCAGGTCCGCCGTCTCGGAGAGGACCTGCTTGAACCCCTGCCTCACGATCGGGTGGTCATCGGCGATGAGAATCTTGATCATGCCTCGCCTCCTTTCCAATTCGGCATACGGACCGTCACGGTCGTGCCCTTGCCCTTTTTGCCTGCGATCTTCACCTCGCCCCCCCGGAAATCGACGCGCTCCCGTATCCCCAGCAGACCGAAGGATTTCGGTTTTTGGAGCTCCTCTTCCCGGATCCCCCTGCCGTTATCCGTGACGACAAGCTCCAGATCGTCTTCCACTTCCCTCAGGCTCACGTTCACCCTTGTCGCCTTCGAGTGCTTCGCGACATTCGTCAGCGTTTCCTGAAGGATCCGGAAAACGGTGATCGAGGCATCCTTGTTGGGCTCCATGTCCTCGGGCTCCACGTCGACGGTGCACTGGATGCCCGTGCGTTTCTGGAACTCCTGGCACTGCCAGTCCATCGCCACGGGCAGTCCCAGGTGATCGAGCATGCCGGGACGCAGGTCCATGTAGATCCTCTTGACGGTCTGCATGGTCATGTCGATCAGGTCCTTCATGGACTTCGTCCGCTCGAAGAGATGCGTTTGCTCCGGCGGGATTTTCTTTTTCAGCAAAATGATGCCCGTGTTCAGTGCCGTCAGGAGCTGGCCCAGCTCGTCATGAAGCTCCCGCGCGATCCGCGTCCTCTCCTTTTCCCTCACCGTCTGGAGGTGCATGGAGAGATCGCGCAGGCGCCCTCTCGAGAGCTCGATCTCCTTCTCGAACTGCTTGCGGTAGGTGATGTTCTCGAAGGTGATCACGATGCTCTGCTGCTTGAGCTGCTCTCCGATGCGGGCCGCGCTGATCATGCACTGGATCTCGGCGCCGTCTTTCCGGCGGCAGGGATACTCCGCGGTAAAGGTCCTCCGCCTCTCCAGCGTGGAGTAAAGCAGCTTGGTGATGACCTCGAAATCGTCTTCGCAGCGATACAGGGCTCGCGTACTCTGGCCGATCAGTTCCTTGGGCCTCCAGCCGAACACCTTTTCCACGCCGTCGTTGGCAAAGAAGACCTTTCTGTCCCTGAGCCCGATCACGGCGTGGGGGATCGACTCCAGGATCGAGGCCTCAAGGGCCTCCAGCTCCGCGAGCTTGCTCTGAGCCTCTTTCTGCTCGGTGATGTCCATGGAGTTTCCGAGGATGGCCTTCTTCCCCCGGAAACGGATCGGCGTCACCGTTTCCATGATCCACCGGTCCTGGCCGTCTTTCGTGAGGATCCGAAACACGTGGGGGGTCTTGGCTTTTCCCCTCAGCATGACCTTGGCCCTTCGGGCGACCAGCTCCCGATCGTCGGGATGGACGAGCAGCATGGAGCTCATGCCGATCAATTCGTCCACGCGGTAGCCGGCATAGGCCGCCCCGATCGGGTTGATGTAGTGAAACGTGCCGTCATGCACCACATAGACCCCGACCTGGGAGCTTTCGGCCATGGTCATGTAGACCTCCTCGGCCGCTTTCTGGTCCGTGATGTCCTCGTAGGTGATGACCACCTGCCTCTCGACAAGCGCATCCCCGATCCGGGACGCCGTAAGGCGGCAGATGATGCGGGTGCCGTCCTTCTTTTTGCGAATGACCTCCGCGGAGAAGGTCTTCTGAGTCTCCAGGGAGCGGTAGAGGTTGTCCGCCCCTTCGGCCCACTCCTTCTTCGAGCGGTAGAAGATCCGGGTGCTCTTGCCGATGACCTCCGCCCGTTTCCAACCGAAGACCTTCTCGACACCGTCGTTGGCGAAGATGATCTGCCGGTTCTTGAGCCCGATGACGGCGTGGGGGATGGACTCGAGGATCGACGCCTCGAGGGCCTCGAGCCGGGCAAGCTGAGTCCGGGAATCCACCTGTTTCGTGATGTCCATCGACTGCCCGAGCACGGCGCGGCCCGCGCCGAACTCGATCGGGGAGACCGACTCCAGGATCCAGTGGACGGCGCCGTCCTTGCCGATGGTCCGGAACTCGTAAGGAAGCGTGCGCTTGCCCCGGAGCATGTCCGAGGCCTTTTTCGCAACCGCCTCCCGGTCGTCGGGGTGGACGAAGTCGACGGCCCTTTTCCCGATCAGTTCCGATGGGTTGCATCCCAGCCGCGACGCGGTAAACTGGTTGACGAAGCGGAAAATCCCGTCCTTGATAATGTAGACGCCCGCCTCGGCGGTGACGGCGAGCGAGCGGTACAGCTTCTCCTCGTAGAGCTTTTCGCTCTCCGCTTTCTCGTACTCCATCACCTCCAGGCGGAGGGATTCCATTTTCCGGAGAAGATCTTTTTTGGTCAGATGTTCAAAGGCCATGCGATCAACCCTGCCTGCCTCTGCCAATCGCCTGCACGCGCCGACGGCGGCAGACCTGTCGGACCGTCATGATGAGTTCAGGAAGTCCGGCGGGATTACTTGTTTCTCTCGTAGATGATGCGAAGCCCGTCGAGGGTGAGGAACTCGTCGACCACATCGATGCTTTTCGTCTCCGGGGCGATGATCTTGGCGAGCCCCCCCGTCGCTACGACCTTCGGGGTGGACCGGGTTTCGGCCTTCATGCGGTCGACGATCCCGTCGACGAGGCCCGCATACCCGAACATGATCCCCGCCTGCATGCTGCTGATGGTGTCCTTGGCGATAATGGTCTTGGGCCTTTTGAGCTCGACGCGCGGCAGCTTGGATGCCTTGTCGAAGAGCGCATCGCTGGAGATGGCGATGCCCGGCGTGATGCAGCCCCCCATGTACTCGCCCTTCTTCGAGACGTAATCGAAGGTCGTGGCCGTGCCGAAGTCCACGACGATCAGTTCCGTCTTGAACTTCTCGTAGGCCGCGACGGCATTGACGATCCGGTCGGCGCCGACCTCCTTCGGGTTGTCGTAGAAGATGGGCATCCCCGTTTTGATTCCCGGTTCCACGATGAGGGGCTTGAGGCCGAAGTACTTCATGCAGAGGGGCTCGAGGATGTTGAGCATGGGCGGCACGACGCAGGAGATGATGATTCCCGTGAGGGTGACCGGTTGAGATTTGGACTTTACCGTCTTGTACAGGTTCACGATGAGCATCCCGTACTCGTCGATCGTGTGGTTGGCCACGGTCCGGATGCGCCAGTCGTAGATGAGCTTGTCGCCGTCATAGAGCCCCAGAACGGTGTTGCTGTTTCCCACGTCGATTGCCAGAAGCATGATCACAACCTCTCGATATAGACATCCCCGGCGAGCACCTGCTGTGCGCCGGTCTCCCCCTCGAGGAGAAGGGCCCCGCTCTCGTCCAGGCCCGTGACGGTGCCCCGCTGAATGGTTTTCCCGAATACGACTTCGATTCTCTTGCCGACGAGTTCGGCATACTGCAGCCACGTCTCCCGGATGGCCGCCTCGCCTCCGCTCAGGAAAATGCGGTAGCAGCGCTCCAGGTTTTCGAAGAGCCGGATGGCGACGTCGAGCCGGTCGATTTCGCACTCCGTCCAGATCCGAAGGGACGTCGCCGTCTCACGGATCTCGCGGGGAAAATCGAGTTTGCGCATGTTGATGTTGACCCCGATCCCCACGATGATGAAGTGGACCCGGTCGGCCCTCGTTCGCATCTCCGTCAGGATCCCGCAGATTTTCCTCCCGTCGATGAGCACATCGTTGGGCCACTTGAGCCGCACCCTTCCCGGGCAGTACTTCGACATGACGTCGGCCACGGCCACGCCGACCATCAGCGGGATGAGCGATGCCGATGCGGCGGGAATGTCGGGACGCAGGACGACGGAAAGGTAAAGATTCATCGAGGGCGGCGATTCCCAGACGCGATCCAGCCGTCCCCGGCCCTCGGACTGTGCATCGGCAAGGACAACGGTCCCTTCCGTCGCGTTTTCCAGGGCAAGACGCAGGGCCTCGGTGTTCGTGGACTCCAGCTCTTCGAAATATTCGATTCTCCGGCCGATGAGGCGCGAGAGGAAATAGCCTCTCAGTTCTTCGACATTGAACTCCATGCTCCTCCCCGTTCACGCGGGGGCACGGCGCCCGCGTCCTTCATTGGAAATCCGCCTGTTTACGGTCGCCTCGTTACCTTCAGGGAGATGTCGGCGGCCCGGGCCGAATGAGTGAGCGCCCCGGCCGATATGAGATCAACGCCTGTTCCGGCAATCTCCTTCACCGTGGCAAGGGTCACGTTACCCGAGGCCTCGACCAGGCCCCTGCCCCCGATGAGTGCAACGGCCTTCTTCATGGTGTCGATGGGCATGTTGTCGAGCATGATGAGATCCGCACCCGCCGCGAGGGCTTCCTCCACCTCGACGAGATTCTTCACCTCCACCTCGATTTTCACCATCAGCGGGGCCTGTTCCCTCACCCGGCGCACGGCCTCGGCGATGCCCCCGGCCGCCTCGATGTGGTTGTCCTTGACCAGGACCCCGTCATAGAGCCCGTACCGGTGATTGCGCCCCCCGCCGGCCTTCACGCTGTACTTGTCGAGGACCCGCAACCCGGGCATCGTCTTGCGCGTGTCGAGGATCTTCGCCTTCGTGCCGGCCACGGCGTCGACGAATTGTGTTGTCAGGGTGGCGATCCCGCACATACGCTGGAAGAGGTTTAACGCGACCCTCTCGGCCGTAAGGATGCTCGCCAGCGATCCGCCGACTGTAGCCAGGATGGTCCCGCGGGGCGCCCGGGCGCCGTCTATCAGCCCCGTTTCGAAAACGCGCCCCCCATCGCGCACGCGGAAGACTTCACGGAATACATCCAAGCCGGCCACGACCAGGTCATCCTTCGCCCGCGCCGTTGCCAGCCCCGTTTCGGAGCCCGTCAGGGCGGCCGACGTCGTCACGTCCCCCGACCGGATGTCCTCCTCGAGGGCACGCCGAATAATCTTCCTGACGGCTTCCATCTCCAGCATTTTGGTTCTTCCCTGTACCCTGTACCCTGGCCCCTAGATCTTTTTCAGCGCCGCCTCCAGTACCGCAAACCGCTCATTCAACGCCTTCGCCTTGGCCTCCTCCTTGTCGATGACGGCCTGGGCCGCCTTCTGCCAGAAGTCGGGGTTCTCGAGCTTGCGGTTCACCTGGGCCAGGTCCTTCTCGATCTTGGCCATTTCTTTTTCGAGCCGGGCCCGCTCGCCGGACTTGTCGATCTCGCCTTCCAGGACGACAAAGACCTTGACGGAGCCGGCCACGCCCGTTGCCGCATTTTTGGGCTCCTCGCCCGCGGAGACGATGGCGAGGCTCTCGAGCCTGGCCAGGTTGACGACGTAGGGCGTCCCCGACTGCAAAAGCGGCAGAAGGTTCTTTTCTTCCGTCGTCACCATGGCCTTGAGCTTTTTCGAGGGCGAGATGCCCTTCTCTCCCTTGATGTTGCGGACGGTGCCGATGATCTCCATCAGCAGGCCCATGTCGCGCTCCGCCGCATCGTCTTTGAAGCGCTCGTCCACCGTCGGGAACGGGGGCCAGCATGATCGAGGGCCCGCTCGTCGAGATCTTCTGCCAGATCTCCTCGGTGACGAAAGGCATGAAGGGGTGCATGATCTCCAGGCTCGCGCGCAGCACCGTGATCATGGTCTCCTGGGCGGCGAGCCTCGCCCCCGGGTTGTCCTTGCTGTAGAGGGCCGGCTTGATGAGTTCCAGGTACCAGTCGCAGAATTCCTGCCAGATGAAGCGGTAGATATGGCCCGCCGCATCGTTGAAGCGGTACTCGTCGAGACTCTGCGTCACGTCGGCAATCGTGTCGTTGAGCCGCGCCCGGATCCACCGGTCCGCCAGCGAGTAGTCCTGCTTCTTCACGGTGACGGGACCTTCGGGGTAGCCCTCGAGGTTCATCATGCACAGGCGGGTGGCATTCCAGATCTTGTTGACGAAGTGCTTGTAGCCCAGGATCCGCTCCTCGGACATGCGGATGTCGCGGCCCTGGGCGGTGAAGGCCGCCAGCGTGAAGCGGAAGGCGTCGGCGCCGAACTTGTCGATCATCTCTAGGGGGTCGATGATGTTGCCCTTGGACTTGCTCATCTTGTCGCCGTGCGCGTCACGCACCAGCGCGTGCAGGTAGACATGCTTGAAGGGCACGTCCTTCATGATGTAGAGGCCCATCATCATCATGCGGGCCACCCAGAAGAACAGGATGTCGAACCCGGTGATCAGAAGGCTCGTGGGGTAGAAGGTTTTGACGGCCGGCTTGTCGTCGGGCCAGCCCAGCGTCGTAAAGGGCCACAGGGCCGAGCTGAACCACGTGTCCAGCACGTCCTCTTCCTGCTTGAGCTGCTTGCCTTTGCACGCGGGGCACTCCGTCGGGTCGTCGGTCTGCACGATCACCTCCTGGCAGCCTTCGCAGGTCCACAGGGGGATCCGGTGACCCCACCAGATCTGGCGAGAGATGCACCAATCGCGGATGTTGTCCATCCATTCGAAGTAGGTCGCATCCCACATGGCGGGGATGAGCTTCGTGTCGCCCTTGACGACGGCGGCGATGGCCGTCTTGGCCAGGGGCTTCACCTTCACGAAATACTGAGCCGAGACGGCGGGCTCGATGTCGGTCTTGCAGCGATAGCATCGCCCGATGTTGTGGCTGTAGGGTTCGATCCGGATCAGGTAGCCGCCCTTCTCGAGATCCCGGACGATGTTTTTCCTCGCCTCGTAGCGGTCCTGTCCCTTGTAGATGCCGCCGTTTTCGTTGATCACGGCGCTTCCGTCCATGATCTTGATGATCTCGAGCTTGTGCCGCTCGGCCATGGCGAAGTCCGCCGGGTCGCAGGAGGGGGTGATCTTCACGGCGCCCGAGCCGAAGTCCATGGTCACATAGTCGTCGGCGATGATGGGGATCTCCTTGTTGACGAGCGGCAGGATCACCATCTTGCCGATGACGTCCTTGTAACGCGGGTCGTTGGGGTTCACGGCCACGGCGGTGTCCCCCAGCATCGTCTCGGGGCGCGTGGTGGCCACACTGATCTCGCCCTTGCCGTCGGCGTAAGGGTAGCGGATGTGCCAGAGGTTGCTCGCCTCCTGCTCGAACTCCACCTCGAGATCCGAGATGGCCGTGTGGCAGCGGGGGCACCAGTTGACGATGTAGTCTCCCTTGTAGATGAGCCCGTCGCGCCAGAGCCGGACGAAGACCTCCCGCACGGCCCGCGAGAGCCCCTCGTCCATGGTGAAGCGCTCCCGCTCCCAGTCGCAGGAGCAGCCGAGCCGCTGGAGCTGGTTCAGGATGACGCCGCCGTATTTTTCCTTCCACACCCAGACGCGTTCGACGAATTTCTCGCGGCCCAGGTCGTGACGTGTCTTACCCTCCCGGGCCAGCTCCTGCTCGACCACGTTCTGCGTGGCGATCCCCGCGTGGTCCATCCCGGGCATCCAGAGGGAGTTGTAGCCCTGCATGCGGCGAAAGCGGGTCATGATGTCCTGGAGGGTGTTGTTCAGGGCGTGCCCCATGTGGAGCATTCCCGTGACATTGGGGGGCGGGATGACGATGCAGAATGGCTTGCGGTCACTTGTGTCCTCGGCATGAAAGTAATTGTGTTTGAGCCAGAACTCGTACCACTTCGCCTCCACATCCTTCGACTCGTAAGTCTTGGACAGTGCATTCAGGTC
>Ga0351877_1184_pt1 | contig 10978 bp, 7 predicted proteins | sample BONcelFGM3001D13_FD_206775 | JGI IMG/M metagenome (GOLD analysis project Ga0351877, IMG submission 206775) | Enriched cells from coal bed in the Powder River Basin, Montana, United States - BONCAT cells FGM rep3 HSBNCT.FGM.300.1.D13 ...
CCGCTTAATGCCCGGATAATCGTCAAAAAACGCTTTCAGGATGCCGCGCCTTATTTTTTTCGTCGTGAAAAAATCGATCTCGGAATATTTAATTCGAACATATTCGGCAAGAAATTCGAGGAGATACATAAGAATATAGTCAATGCAGAGCCCCTGCTCATCACCCCCAAGATATTTTTAACGAAAGATACTCCTTCGGATCGTCAGATATCGGAAATATTGAAAGGAATTGAAAAATCCGAGGTCATGATAAGGCCATTTCATCCAGATGGGCTCTACGCCATAATTGAAAGGCTCTTAAAATGAACGCGATCTCAAAAATATCTGAAAAGAGGTTCTACCCAAGAACGTCCTTTATCACCAAGGTGGTCTTTGAAGACGAGCTCGGAGAAGGCCTTTTCTACGTTTTTTCAAAAGACATCAGCATGGGAGGGCTATTTTTGGCCTCCGATATACCTGTAGCGGTGGGGGCATTGCTCTTTCTTTCTTTCGCCCTTCCCGGCTGTGCAAAACCAGTAAAGGTTACAGGCGAGGTGGTAAGGCAATGCGATCGGGAGGGCGGCGGCATGGGGATAAGGTTTCTGGGGCTTTCAGGTTTTGCCAGAAAACGCCTTGAAGATTTTCTTGAGACCGACTAGCAAATCCGAATTTATTTGCCTGCGGCTTGTGAAAATTTTTCTTCGCTGTAATAAAGCGCGGCCATGAGGGCGGCCTCTATGAATGGCGCTTTAAGCGGTGGTGTCTTATCGTTTGATAAAAAAAGTCGCGAGCCTGCCTCGGCGGCAAATTCAGCCCAGCTTCTAATACAGTATCCCGAACCCGTTGCATCCATAATTGCGTCCTGTTCATCGTATCCGCCGGCCTTGATGGCAAGTATTATCCTTTGCCATGCGGCAGATCCGATGTGACCATGCTGGCTGTGCCAGAGTTCATGATGCAAAAGGGTTGAATCGCTGCTAGTAAACTTTTTGATTCCAAAGAGCCGTATCAATTCTCCACCGTAATTAACGCCGCCTGCCTCCGTATCGTAAAATCCGTAATAGGGAGCTTCGTGATCGTAGATTTCTATCCTTCTCACACCGTTTAAGAGTGGGGGAGGAGTTTTTTCGAGAATTCCCTTCAGGACGGCCATTTTTCTATCGAATTGCCGCTTATTTGCCGCTTCGATTGAAAATTCTATCCTGCGTACACCGGAGGGATTTGCTACCTCTATCGTTTGGACATAGCTTTTTATTACGCGTTCATTGTTTGGTGCGTTTGTCCGGTCTATCGAATACTTTCCGGGAAAACGAATATCTGGGCTTGGCTCTGTGCGGATGGCAGGAAGTCTTGGCAAAGTTTCAACCAGAGCTTTGATTTCTTTTTCGGTGGCAAATTCAAATGCACCCGGCGCTCTTTCTGTAAATATTCGTATATTGTCGTGACTGCCTGAACCGTCGTAAATAGATTCTCCTATTTCTGAAAACTCTGGCACAAGTCCCGCGAAAAACTTGGAGCCTTCTATCGAATACGTAGAAACTATATGTGCAATCCCCCATCTGTCGGTAGCTAGGTTTAACTGTGGAAAAAACCCCTTCCTTACGTAATTTATCTCGCCACCTTCATTTATAGTAAAAAGCTTCACTCTTCCCACGGGCCTATTCGCTACAAAAACCGATATTGATTGGTCATATCCATTGAGGACTTCGGGTTTTACCAATACAGTTTCGAATATTCTAACTCCTTCTACGACAAGCCCAAGAGAAGGAACATGTCCGCTAGTAAGCCACCTCCACTCATCATCTTGTCCATTTCTGTGAAAAATGTATTCACTGCCATTACTGGTGCTTATATGATGAACATCCTCTGTGAATCGTATGATGCTGGTTTTTACTAGTCTGTTTCCGTCAAGCATGCCCCCTAGCTGAGGAAAATATTGAAAGGATCTTGAGAATGCTTTTTTCCCGTCGTAGCCTATCGCTAAAAATTTTCCACTGCGATGTCTCAAGAGAAATGATCTTCCATGTTTATCCACAGCAACGCACTGAAAACCCTTTTTCGTGGTCCTTATCCCTAAAGAGTTTCTCGCGCTGTATCTAGCCCAATCGATGACCGGACGCGGCACCCAATCGATAGGAATGGCGTTTTCTAATGTGTCCGCTGGTATCTCAGGTGGCATCGCAAAAACATCCCTGAAACGCCCCTGATCGATCGCGGTGGCCGGGCTTCTTCCAGCATATACAGGCGTTTCAGGGTTCCACATCGCCCCTGCCAAAGAAGGTCTTGCGGAGTATGCTGTCGCCGTATCCCCCTGTGAAAATTGAGATACAAATTGAGATGCAGCAAGCCCCGTTTCGACGCTCTGAGCCAGTGGCGTAAAAGCTATTATATTTCCGGCAGTTGCGGCAGAAGACACGGAAAGTCCAGAAAATCCCGGAAATAGATATGTTTGACCAGCTGAAATCATGCTGTATTTAATCCCTATTCTCGTACGCAGGTTTTGGAACTATTATCGCTGTTTGTTTAGAAATGTTGCGTGATAATGTTTTTTTCATGATGATGCAAAAAACCTAGGTTTTTAATAATGACGGGAGCCATTAGTGACGGTTTCAGAAAAAAAGAGGGCCGGGCTTAAATCGCGCTTTGTGTCTCTGGGTATTAGAGACGAAGATATCGATGAACAGTTCGTGCGCGCCTCTGGCAAGGGCGGACAAAACGTAAACAAAGTTTCCACCTGCGTGGTGCTGCGGCATCTGCCTACCGGAATAATCATAAAATGTCAGAAGGAGCGCAGTCAGGCATTGAATCGTTTTTTAGCAAGACGCCTACTCGCCGACAAACTAGAAACTATAACGCTTGGCAAAAAAAGCGAGGCGGAGAAGAAGCTGTGGAAGATAAAGAAGCAAAAACAAAAGCGCTCTAAAAAAGCCAAAGAGAAAATTTTGGAGGCCAAGCGCAAACAATCTAAAAAGAAAAAGGACAGACAGCCCCCCAATGATGACGGGGTCTTTTAGAAAAAACCTCCTCGCGATGACAACGTACAGAAGCTATAATCTGAGTATTCCCGCGTCAGCGGGGATACAAACAACCTTGTTCGTCAGAACGAAGTGACAACGTACAGAAGCTATAATCTGAGTATTCCCGCGTCAGCGGGGATACAAATAACCTTGTTCGTCAGAACGAAGTGACAACGTACAGAAGCTATAATCTGAGTATCCCCGCGTCAGCGGGGATACAAATAACCTTGTTCGTCAGAACGAAGTGGCAACTTTTGTCAGGCGGTGGTTTTGTTAACAAGAGCTGCCCTCATTTTACTTTTCAATGATCTGCTTGTCCGGTTTCCTTTCGAAGTTTGTCTTTTTCTCCAAAAGCACAAGTAGTGCCGGAAACGAAATTACGGCGGCAAAGAGGCAGGTTCCTATTCCGATTACGGCCAAGGTCCCGAGAGACGAAAGCCCCATGTGGTTGGCGAGAATAAGTCCGGCAAAACCCAGCATCGTAGTGGTTGCGGTTATGAAGATGGCGCTTCCGGTGTGAAGCATCGCCTCGGATACGCCGCCGGGTCCATTTTCCAGATAACGATGGTAGAAATGGACTCCATAATCCACACCAAGGCCGAGTATGGCGGGCAGAACTATCATGTTATAGAAATTAAGACGCATGCCGAACAGACACATGATTCCAAACATAAACACAACTCCAACGGCCAGAGGAAAGGATACTATGACCACCCGCCTCCAAGAGCGAAAGTCTATCCACAAAACCAAAATGACTGCGAGAAGGACGAGCGGAATTGCGCGCTTTGAATCTTGAAGCATCGTGTCCAAAACATCGGCGAATATCAGATTGGCTGATGTCGCGTAATAACTTCGGTCGCCTACCTTGATGTGACGGACCTCGTCTGCAAACTTCATGGCGTTGCGACCATCGTCTAACTCCACGCCTCTTCTGGGGGAGATGATCACAAACTGGCCCGGAACGTCCTCTTTCCCAAAAAATGATTTACGAACCGACGATGGCAGGTTTTCGGCAGTGACGGTTTCGGGCCTTAACATCTCCCTGAAGTCGTCAATTTTTTCTTTTTCGTCATCCTTTAGAAGCTTGAGCGCTTCGTCGTCAAACCTTCTGTCGATTCGCGCTATGACCTTCTTTTTCTCATCCTGATGTTTGGGAACGAAGCGGTCGAAAGAATAAAATGAATCCGTTATGGCGCCCTCGGTTTTTGCGATTTCCTCGACCTGCCGGCGTATCTCCGGAATGTCAGATTCATCTTCGACCAAGATTACGGCCGCAGTCCCTCCGCCGCGAACGCTCTCGCGCATTTTGTCTTTTGCGATGTCGGCCCGTTCGATTCTTGCCTTCAACTTTTTGAAGTCGTATTCAAAACGAAGCCTCGGTATGCTAACGGCTATGGTTGCGACTATCAAAACGACTATTATGATCATGGTCGCACGCGCATGCCGCCAGCCCAAATTGAAGATGCCTATGGCGGGTTCCGCAACGATCCTTGGTGGGGATATCCCTACGCGGTCGGCTAACAGCAGCAGACACGGAAACACCACCAAAAAGCTCGCAACCGAAAGAACGAGTCCGGTACCGGCGATGAAGCCAAATTCGGAAAAACCCTTAAACGTGTTGATCATTAGCAGATAGAAGGCCGGAGCAGTGGTAAGCCCTGCGGTGATGCAGGATCTGCCAGTGGTGGATATAGTGCGGGTTATGGCGATTATGGCATCCTGCCCTTTATGTCTCTCCTCCCAGTAGCGCGCCAGCATGTGGATCCCGAAATCCACGCCCATTCCGAAGAGTATCGAAAAGAGAAAAGCCGTGACGACATTGAGCTTGCCTATCACCTTCGCTGCTATCGCGAAGTCCCACAGTAACGCGCAGGAAAAGGGGAAAAAGACAAAGACAAGCGCCTCCAGCCTTCGAAAGCGCCACGTGAGAAAGATCGTAATTCCGATCAATGCCACGAGCCCCGCAATGCGCAGATCGCGCATGAGAGTGTTATACTCGTTGATGCGGGTGACGAAACCACTCGCATAATACACCTCTGCCATGTCGTTTTTGATTATCTGGAGATCATTTACACGCCCCTTTACGTCATCAATCATGGCCTGCATGTAAGAAAAGTCAGGTGACGGATCGGGAGAGTGAACCAAAATACTATAGATGGTATTGTTTTCGTTAACGTAATGTTTCGTCGGAAACCCGGCCGTCTCTCCGGCATGCTTATCTCGAAACGTGTTAAGGTCGAACTCTTCTTTGTCGTCATCATCGCCGAATTCGATGTAGAGGCTGCCAAGTTTTCGCTTTTGAATTTCTCGGTCGAGTCTCTCGTGCAAATCTTCGAGCTTTTCGAGTTCCAGAAAGAGCATTCCGTTCTTCTTGAAAAAATCATAGCCTTCTCTTTCGAAAAGAGCTTCCGAAACATAGGGGCTTTCAATTAAAGATTTGGCAATTTCAGGAAGATACGAAGCTCCCACTCCGGGTTCTTTGAATTCCAAGACTAACGCAAAACCCTGCTGTTGTTGTTCAATTTTTTCTTCGAGCCGTTTGGCTGTCACCACCGAGGGATAATCGTCAGGAAGCAATGCCTCCAGATCTGTATTTATGCTCTTGAAAAGTTTAATCGTGGGACCCGCTGCCAAGACTGCAAGGGCAAGGGCAACGATGAGTATGATCCAATAAATCTTTCTTAAAGCGGCAACATACTTTTCTGAAAAGTTCTCAAAGATTTTATTCATCTTTCAATTCTTTCATAGATGATTGCACCACGGACATCCGTGATTTGCTTGTAGGAATTTTTTACAAGACTGGACAATTCTGGGAAGAAGTCGAGTTTGAAAAGATTCCAGTATGGAAATTCTTCGTTACCGGCCATATCAACTATTATTCTGGGTTTGTTTTTTTGTAAATCTTCGAGCAAAAAACCATAGTTTCGCTTGTGCCAGTCGGTCAGGTCGCTTGCGGAGAATGTCTTGTTGCTGCCTAGTTTTTTTTCCCAATACGGAACGATGTATTCGCATATTACATAGCGCGATGCAGGAAGACGTTGGCTAAGGTAATAGGGATAGGAAAAATATCCCCAGACGAAAATTTTATCGTCTTCTCCGCTGTGTTTTCTTACATGACCGGCGATTTCCGATATCGCCCGGCTTTGTGGTTCAAACCACCTGTTGTAAAATGAAACCCAGTGAACGAGGCTCCACACAACAGGGATAAATAGCATTGCATAGAACATAATTTTAAGCTTTGCCGTGTAATATTCACGTTCTTCAATAAGGCTCACAAAACCGATAGCCGCTAACATTATAAGCGGAGGGTATAGTTGAACGTAGTAGTGTGCTGAAAAACGCCCTCCCACCATCACCGCAACCATGGCTCCGAGGAACCATAGGATCAAAAAGGAAAACCAAAATGTCCCTTTCTGCCTATGCCTGACAGCAAAGAAAGCGAGAACAACCGGAACAACATTAGCGGCCATAAAGAGGCCCGTCTTTGAAAAAAGTCTCCCAATGAAACGAATGGGTTCAAAACCAGCATCGATATAGCGCATATTGTTCGCGAAGTTCCATTCAAGCAATTCCGCAGTCGCCCCCTTCGAGTAAAAAAAAGCGGCGATCACGAGCCATGGCAGCGAAAATCCAATCGCGATTATAAGAATTTCGCGAAATCTCCGAAGTACGGTTCCATCCCTCCAAGCCAAGAATAACAGATGAAACACAAAAGATGCGAGAACGATACCCCCTTGGTGTCGAAAAAGGGATGCAAAGGCCGCGCAGGCCCCAGCAAAGATCAGCCACATGAAGGAGGACTGCCGCGGGTTCTGGATCGCACGCAGATAGGCATAGGCGGCATAGACGGTGGGAAGGACAAGCATATTCTCTGTATTTGCGGGAAGCGTTGCCGTGGCAGGAAAACACACGCTCCACATTACATACATAACGGCAGCCCAAGGTCCTGCCCGCGCAAAACCTATTATCCCCGCTATTTTATGAAGCCCGAAAGCCGTGAGCGCGATCCAGAACAACATGAAAACATGCACAGCCAGCATATTCCATCCGGCAATTGCAAAAACTGCTGCATAAAACGCATAGGATAGCGGAGGTTTTTTTTCGACAAAATCTATATAGGGCATTCCACCAGAAGCCCAAATTTGTCCTTGGGCGGCAAAATCGGATTCATCAACCTGAATTATTTCCGCTTTGAGCGTTAGCGAGCGCAATAGGACAGTAATAAGGAGGCAAACCAAAAAAAGCTTCCACCCACTAAGTTTCTGTATATTAGACATAACGTTGCGCACAATCGCGAAACCTTAGAGATTTTCGCTGTTATAGTCAACTCTCCGCTCCGTCTTGACATCCCCCAAAAAGCGTTTAGAAGGGCAAAAATGTCAGAAGAAAAAGGCCTAAAAACATTGCCCGGCAGGCAGGGAATCGTCGCATTGCTGGTGCTTGCCTTGCTGCTCGTGGTGCTTCGGGTGCCAGCTCTAATTCATCCGGTGCTTGATGTTGACGAGGCCATCTACGGTCTCTTCGCTAGGGTCTGGTTTGACGGCGGCATTCCATATCTAGACTGCGTGGAAACCAAACCCCTTGGCATATACCTTTTCTTCGGGGCAATCTTTTCGATCTTCGGAAGCTGGAACATGATAGCGGTTCATGTTTTCACTATCGCAGTAGTAGGCCTTACCGCTTTCGTCATTTATCTCATCGCAAAGCTCCTATATTCAAAAACTTCCGGAATTTGGGCAGCAGGACTGTATCTGGTTTTTTCGACTACCTACATACCGAAGGTTATCGCAACGACGATAGAACCTGTCATGCTCCTTCCGGTGTGCCTCATGTATTATTTCTGGCTCCGCTTCGAGCGGGAAGATCGCAAATTATACGCCTGTCTCGCGGGGATATCCTTCGCGATGGCGTGTCTTTTTAAGTATCAGGCCGGAATGAATCTCGTCGTTTTGGCGGCATATATCGCCGTTTTTGGAAGGCCGATCGGAAATGCGCTTCGGGGGATGTTTTCGTTTGGCATTGCGGCGGCTATCCTTCCGGCCGCCATGGTCCTCTATTTGTATAGCATCGGCGCATTGGATGGATTCATAAGATGGAACATACTGGGCAACACCGATTATATAAAAGAGGGCGCGGCTACGATATCGATCGGCGGACAGTTCGTAAAACGCGTCCTGCCTTACATAGCTAGCACCATTCTCATCTGGATAACGACTTCGGCGGCAATCTTCAGGCTAACCCGAGAAAGACCGATCTCCAAACATGGCGTGCTCATGATCTTGTGGTTTATACTGTCGATCGTTCCCGTCTCGACCGGCTACAGGTTCTACGGCCATTACTTCCTGCTCCTGCTGCCACCCATGGCCGTGCTTTCCTCAAAATACCTTGCCGGGCTCTTCATAAATTCCGGACGAAAATCTCTGAAGGCGCTAGTAATATTTGGAATAGCGCTTCCGGCCATCGGATTTACCTGCGCCAGATTTTACATGGATAACCTCTACAAAATGACCGGCGAGGACAACCCCGCGGACTATGTCGCAATCGCTCAATATGTGTCCGCAAATACCGACCCGTCCGACAAGATTTTGGCTTGGGGCTATGCCCCTCTTGTTTACTGGTACGCCGAAAGGCTGCCGGCAACGAGATTCTTCTGGAGCGACCTTCTCACCGGCCGCGTCTCGGGAACTAAGGGAGTTTCGATTTACAAAGATCCCCTTGAAGGGGACCCGGCAATCTGGCGCATGTTTTTCGACGATCTCGAAAAACACAGGCCCATCTATATAATAGATACGACCCCCGCAAATCTTCATGATTACAAAGCCTTTCCAATCACCATCTACCCCGCGCTCCATGATCATATCCAAAAAAATTATCGCGAGGAGATCACCATACGCAAAACAGTGTTTTACAGAAGAATCGATGGATGAAGATGATGGAATAGCGGTGAGCTTAAAGGAAAACCGCGTGTGGATGAGTGTTGCTTTTTTTCCCCCCTCCGGGCTAGCAAGGCTCGCTATGTCAGCCGAAACAAAACATCTCTCCGTAATAATTCCGGCCTATAACGCTGAAACCTTTATCGCTGAAACGCTAGGTTGCATGGATGAGTTTATGCGCGGCCTTGCTTGTTCGGCGGAACTTATCGTCGTCGATGATGGCAGCCGCGACCAGACGCCGAACCTTATCAAGGCTTGGGCCGCCAAATCCAAACCATACGTCGTGAACATCGTTTCTTATGAATCCAACAAGGGCAAAGGCGCCGCAGTGGCCGCAGGGATCCTCGCCGCCTCCGGAAAATTTCGCGTCTTTCTCGACGCCGATCTCGCCTATCGGCCGCCCCAGATCCTCAAAATCCTTCAGGCTCTCGAGGACGGCGCCGAAGTTGCGGTCGCCAGCCGCGTTCATCCTGATTCCAGATACACGATAAGCCCCGGTTTCTTTCATTATCTCTACACGAGACACGTCGCCAGCCGCCTCATAAACTGGGCACTTCGTCATCTTATAATTCCGCATTGCCGCGACTCGCAGGCCGGTCTTAAAGGGTTCTCGGCCAAAGCCTCGGAGGAAATTTTTTCGCGACAGCTGATACGCGGGTTTGCCTTCGATGTGGAGGCCCTCTATCTTGCCGAGAAAATGGGTTTCTCCGTTCGCGAAGTTCCAATCGACTATCAGTATTTAAGCGAACCCACCACCGTGCAATTTGTAAGCGACGGATTCGGAATGCTAAGAGACGTCTTTAGGATCTATCGCAACAGCATTTCAGGAGGATATAAACTTCCGGCCAAAACACCGGAAAGAAGGCTTGCCATCAACGCCGATGATTTTGCGATGACGACCGAGATAAGCCGCGGAATACTCAAGGAAACGATAGGGGCATGGATTTCGGAAAATTTGGATCACAATATGCTGCTTAGCAAAGACGATCCTCTGGCAGCGCATCTTGAAAAAACCGGCGAACGACATTTCAAGATGGAGGACAACCCCACAGCGGAAAATATCGCCCGGCTCATCCATGATAAAGCAAAAGAATTTGGTCTGTCCGTTTCGATGGTCGAGGTGTTTGAATCTGAAACTTCGGTGGCGAGATTTTTTTAAAATCATCTACCAAAATATCGGCGAGAGAACGGCCCGACGCGGCATTAACCATTTGAAAAAAGAAAACCTGCTTATCCTGAACAAAGAAGGGCTATATGTTTTTATAATTCGGGGACACGATACTTAATTGCAATCCTACAGGATAAGGTTAAGGTCGAGGTTAAGGCTGAGGCCGAGGTTTATTATAATAGATACTTAGCCTCAACCTCGACCTTTAATTCCGGGGATAATTCATCGAGTCCAAATTCAAATTTGTACAGTCATAAACAGGTTTTTAGAGAAGCCCCATATGTACTTCGATCAAATATCCGTCACCGCGATTATCTTGACTCCGGCAGCGTTGGCCTTTTTCACAAAGGACGGGTCGGAGAGAACGGCCAGTTCGTCCTCACGCCCGGCGTTGTAGCCGTCGCGGTTTTTTGAACGGTATCCGGGATGGGCCATGATTTCGGTCGTGCCGAAGGTAATGCGTCCCAGAATGTCGTCCCACTTTGCCGGGAGATTTTTGGACGCGCCGAGGGAATATCCGCCGAACCTGTCGGCACAGGCAAAACCTTTCGACCTCCAATATTCGGGCGAGGAGCCTTTAAGAAGCGCCATCGCCAGTCGCCGCATCGCGGCACGATACACGGGAGACCAAAGCCCCTCGGATGATGCCCGAACCACGCGGATGCGGTGCTCGTGCGCTAGTCGCGCTGCCGCTTCGCACACAATCGGAAAGGCCTGAACATGATGGTGGCCGTCGAGATGGGTGATCTGCGGCCAACGCGTTTTGAGTTTCTCTAACTGCGCGACCGCCTCGAGCATGACTTCATCAACGGATATTTTTCCAAGGATTGCCCGAATAAGCAGCCCTGTTCTTGAATGGAAGTTGCCATTGTGATCGACGA
>Ga0351877_1185_pt1 | contig 10878 bp, 7 predicted proteins | sample BONcelFGM3001D13_FD_206775 | JGI IMG/M metagenome (GOLD analysis project Ga0351877, IMG submission 206775) | Enriched cells from coal bed in the Powder River Basin, Montana, United States - BONCAT cells FGM rep3 HSBNCT.FGM.300.1.D13 ...
CGTCGATGAACGGTGCACGGAAATTACGAATTTGTAATTGACAACCCCTTCTTTTGATGATAGGCACCGTCGGCAAGCCATTGCCGATTGTTTCGTCGTTCGATTGGATCCTGATGACTCCTGACATCGAAAAGAAGATCCTGCTGATCCTGCGGATTCTCCGCGACTCCGGACTGCCCATGGGGGCGCGCCTCATTGCCAGGCGCATGGCCGACCACGGGATTCCCTTGAGTGAACGGATGGTGCGATACCACCTGTGTCTGACGGATGAGCGGGGCCTGACGGAACTGGCGGGACAGCGTGACGGCCGGGCCATTACGGAGCGGGGGATCGAGGAGATCGACAGCGCCCGCGTCCGCGACAAGCTCAGCCTGGCCATCTCCCGGATCGAGACGCTCGCGTTCAAAACCACCTTCGAGCCGAGGAAAAAACGCGGGTTGCTGCCCGTGAACATTTCCATGATCCCCCGGGAGAAATTTCGACGGGCCGTCGACGCCATGCAGCCCGCCTTCGATGCAGGGCTTTGCGTCAGCGGGCTCGTCGCCGTGGCGCGAGCCGGCGAGAAACTCGGCGAGAGGGTCGTGCCGGAAGGAAAAATCGGCCTGGCCACCGTGTGCAGCATCGTCGTCAACGGCGTTCTGCTGAAAAACGGCATCCCGATGGACTCGAAGTTCGGGGGAATCGTGCAGATTTCCCGGGGAGAGCCCCTGCGTTTCGTCGAACTCATCCACTACTCCGGCTCCTCCCTGGACCCCTCGGAGGCCTTCATCAGGGCCCGGATGACCTCCGTGAGAGAGGTGATCGGCAAGGGGGAAGGAAGGATCCTGGGAAACTTCCGCGAAATCCCCGCCCTGAGCCAGGGTCTCGCGGAAAGGATCGTGAAGGACCTGCGGGCCTCGGGCATCAACGGCGTGCTTGCCATCGGCAAGGTCAGCGAACCCGTCTGCGAGGTTCCCGTGGACATGAACAAGGTGGGCATGATCCTCATCGGGGGGCTGAACCCCGTATGCTGCGCCCAGGAGGCGGGGATCGCCGTTGAAAACCTGGCCATGTCCGCCGTCATCGATTTCGAAGAGCTCAGGCCCTTCAAAACGGCCATCGCACGAGGATGGGCGGGCTGACGCGGAAGAGGAACGGATGGATTTCCGGGGCGGCTCCATCCGCTCCGGGGCCCCGACAGGCAATCGTTCATGAAGAAACGTTCGTGAAGTCAATATAACCACATCACCGAAGGGGGTATGCCATGTCCATTATCCAAGACGTCATCGCGAAAGTAAAACAGATCGATCCCGATCAGCACGAATTCCACCAGGCCGTGGAAGAGGTTCTGGAGACGCTCGAGCCGACAACGAAGCGCCATCCGGAATTCGTCAAAGCCAACATCTACGAGCGCATCGTGGAACCGGAGCGGACGATCATCTTCCGCGTTCCCTGGGAGGACGACAAGGGCAACGTCCACGTCAACCGCGGGTTCCGGATCCAGTTCAACAACGCCATCGGCCCCTTCAAGGGCGGGCTGCGCTTCCACCCGTCCGTCAACCTCAGCATCCTGAAGTTCCTCGGCTTCGAGCAGATCTTCAAGAACTCCCTGACGAGCCTGCCCATGGGCGGCAGCAAAGGGGGTTCCGATTTCGATTCCAAGGGCAAATCGGACCGGGAGGTCATGCGGTTCTGCCAGTCCTTCATGCGGGAACTCTTCCGCCACGTGGGCGCCGAGTGCGACGTCCCGGCGGGCGACATCGGCGTGGGGGGCCGTGAGATCGGGTACATGTTCGGCTACGACAAGAAGATCCGCAACGAGCACACCGGCGTCTTCACCGGAAAGGGACTCGCCTACGGCGGCAGCCTGATCCGCCCCGAGGCCACCGGTTACGGATGCGTCTACTTCGCCGCCGAGATGCTGGCCACCCGCGGCCTGGACTTCAAAAACAAGATCGTGGCGATCAGCGGCGCCGGCAACGTGGCCCAGTATGCCGTGGAGAAGGTCAACCAGATGGGCGGCAGGGTCATCTCCCTGTGCGACTCGTCGGCGACGATCGTGGACGAAAAGGGCATCGACGCCAAGAAGCTCGACTACGTGCTGAAGCTGAAAAACGTCAAGCGCGGCCGGATCAAGGAGTACGCGGACAAGTACAACGTCCTTTGCGTGGAAGGGAAGAATATCTGGGAGTCCATCAAGGAGCAGGGGATCAAGGTGGACATCGCCCTGCCCTGCGCCACACAGAACGAGATCGACGGGGCCTGCGCCAAGGCCATGGTCAAGAACGGCTGCATCTGCGTATCCGAGGGGGCGAACATGCCCTCGAATCCGGACGCCGTCAAGATCTTCCAGGACAACAACGTCCTTTACGGCCCGGGCAAGGCCGCCAACGCCGGCGGCGTTGCGACCTCCGGTCTCGAGATGAGCCAGAACAGCCTGAAGCTTTCCTGGACGAGGGAGGAAGTGGACGCCCGCCTGCTCATCATCATGAAGACCATCCACAAGGCCTGCGTCGAGACCGCCGAGGCATACGGCAGGAAGGGCGATTACGTGGCAGGGGCCAACATTGCCGGGTTCACCAAGGTCGCCAATGCCATGCTGGCCTACGGGATCGTTTAAAAGCCCCCTTCGTGGGGCGTCAGCTCCCATGAAAAATCAAGAGCAAAGAGCCCGCGCCGTAAGGCCGGGCTCTTTTTTTATACTGCCCGGCGGAAACGCCCGGGGCGGGAAAAGGCGAGGGGACGGGTCAGCCCAATCGCTTCCCCGCCTTGAATTTCGCGGGGTCGATGCCGAGTTTGCGGATCTTGTACTGGACGATCCGTTTCGTCGTGCCGAGAATCCGGGCAGCCTGGCTCTGGTTTCCCCGGGCATCTTTCAGGGCATCGATGATCATGGAGCGCTCCTGGGCCCCGATGACGGCGCCGAGTTTGCCCGGGTCCTTTCCCTGGTCGTCGCGTCCCTTGATCTGCAGCGACGGGGGGAGGTGCATCATCTCGATCGACTGCCCCTTGGCCAGCAGGACGGCCCGCTCGATGCAGTTTTCCAGCTCCCGGACGTTTCCCGGCCAGGGATGCGACAGAAAGGCCTCGATGACGGCGTTGGTGATCCGTTTAACCGGTTTTTTCAATTCTCTCGAGTACTTGAGAACGAAATGATCCGCCAGGAGGATCATGTCGTTTCCCCGCTCCCTCAGGGGAGGCAGGAAAATGGGAAACACGCTGAGGCGGTAATAGAGATCCGTCCGGAATTGCCCGGCCGAAACGCAGTCCTCCAGGCGGCGATTGGTCGCTGCGATCACGCGGGCATTGGTCGTCACCAGCCGGGACGAGCCCAGGGGCTGGAACTGTTTTTCCTGGAGGACCCTGAGGAGCTTGGCCTGCGCCGCCGGGGAGAGCTCCGCCACCTCGTCCAGGAAGATCGTGCCGTTGTGGGCTTCTTCGAACCGGCCCCGGTGCTGCCGGAAGGCCCCCGTGAAGGCGCCCTTCTCGTGGCCGAAGAGCTCGCTCTCGATGAGGGTCTCGGGAATCGCCGCACAGTTGACCTTGACCAGCGGCCCCTTGCTCCGGGAGCTGTTCGCGTGGATCGCCTTGGCGACCAGTTCCTTGCCCGTTCCGGTCTCCCCCAGGATAAGGGCCGTCGTTGCGGAATCGGCCACGTGCCGGATCAGCGCGTAGACCTCCTGCATGCCCTTGGACTGCCCGATGAGTTCGAGGTTGGAGGCGTTTCCCGGGTTGACCATGCGGCGCAACCGCCGGTTTTCATCCTCCAGGGCAAGGACATGGACCGCTTTGGCGATGAGTTCAGCAACGGACGCGAGCATCGCCAGCTCCCGGTCCATGTCCGCGACGTCCGTTGCCGGTTTGTCGGCCGAGAGGATGCCCACCACCCGCGAATCATAGGTAATGGGAACGCACAAAAAGGCCAGTTCGTCCCGGTTCTTCAGGTGCCTGCGCGCCCCGGTGCGATCCAGAAAAAGGGCTTCCTGCCCCAGGCTCGGCACCGCGATGGGCCGGCCCGTCTGGGCTACCTTCCCGGTGATGCCCTCCCCGGCCCTGTAGGAAACGTCCACGCCCTCGAGGTCGACCCCGTGGGCCACCTCCAGCAGCGCCTCGCCGCTGTCCCTGTCCAGAAGCGAGATCATCCCCCGCTGCATGCCGAGCCGGGCGCTCATCTCGCCGAGGACTTGTTCGAGCTGGTCCCGCAGGTCCCAGGGTTGTGCCAGGGCCTTGGCAATGGCATGAAGGGCTGCCAGTTCTTCGAAGGAGTGATGACTCATATGGAACAAAATTGAAACGTTTTTTGCGTGAATGTAAATTAGTACATTTTAGTCATAATAACAATGGAAAATAGGGTTGAATCTGATATGATTCCCCCGATCAATCATCGCAGAGGTTGCCTATGAAATCGTTCTCCCGTGTCAGCACAGGCATCAAGGGGCTCGACGAGGTCCTCGGCCACCTGCAGACAGGCGACAACGTGGTCCTGCAGGTCGATTCCATCGAGGATTACAGGAGCTTTGTCACCCCCTTCGTCAGAGAGGCCCTCGCAAACAACGAGCGGGTCGTCTACATGCGTTTTGCCCGCCACGCACCCCTGCTCGAGGAAACCCGGAAGGTCGCCGTCTACAAACTCAACCCCGATACGGGCTTCGAATCCTTCTCCACCCAGGTTCACAACATCATCCGCCAGGAGGGACGGGACGTGTTCTACGTCTTCGATTCCCTCTCGGATCTGCTGCTGGCCTGGGCAACCGATTTGATGATCGGCAATTTTTTCGTCATCACCTGCCCGTACCTCTTCGAGCTCAACACGGTGGCCTATTTTGCCATCCTCCGGGGCCGCCACTCCTTCAAGACCGTGGCCCGCATCCGCGAAACCACCCAGGTCCTTCTGGACGTATACAACTTCGAGGGAAAGACCTGCGTCCATCCCCTGAAATCCTGGCAGCGATACTCGCCCACCATGTTCCTGCCCCACATCAGGGAAGAAGAGACGTTCGTCCCGATCATGAACAGCGTCGATGCCGCCCGGCTCTTCGCCGTCCTTTCCGACCGGAGTACCGTAGACGCGGAGAGGCACCTCGATTACTGGGACCGGATCTTTCTCAAAGCGCGGGAAATTGCCGGGGATGCGTCGGCCGTCGAGGAGAGAAAGGAGATGGTCGATCAGCTCTCGCGGGTCCTGATCGGCCGGGAGAAGCGCATGCTCTCCCTCGTGAAGGAGTACTTCACCCTGGAGGATCTCCTGGATATCAAGGACCGCCTCATCGGGACGGGTTTCATCGGCGGCAAGTCGGTGGGCATGCTCCTGGCAAGAAACATCCTCCGCAGGGACCGGGACTTCGATTGGCCGCGGCACCTGGAGCTGCACGATTCCTATTTCATCGGCTCCGACGTCTTCTACTCCTACATCGTCCAGAACGGCTGGTGGAAGACCCTCATGGCCCACAAGACCCGGGAGGGGTACTTCGAGAGCGCCCGGGAGCTGAGGGCCAGGATGCTCAGCGGGGCCTTTCCCCAGGAGGTGAAAGAGCAGTTTCACCTGATGCTGGAGTATTTCGGCCAGTCGCCGATCATCGTACGCTCCAGCAGCCTCCTGGAGGACGCCTTCGGCAACGCCTTCGCGGGCAAGTACGAGAGCTTCTTCTGCGTCAACCAGGGAACGCCGGAGAGGCGTTACGAGATCTTCGAGGAATCGGTGCGCCGCATCTTCGCCAGCACCGTGAACGAGGATGCCCTGACCTACCGGCTGCAGCGCGGACTCGACCAGCAGGACGAACAGATGGCCCTGCTCGTTCAGCGCGTCTCCGGCACCTACCGGAAGCATTATTTCTTCCCCGAAGTGGCCGGCGTGGGCCTTTCGTACAACCCGTTCGTCTGGAAACAGGGGATGGACCCCCATGCCGGCATGCTGCGTATCGTCTTCGGCCTGGGTACGCGCGCCGTCAACCGGGTGGAAAACGACTACCCCCGCATCGTGGCCCTCGATGCGCCCCTGGTGAAATCACACGGCGGGATCGCCGACGCCCGGCGCTTCTCGCAACATGATGTGGACCTCCTGAATCTCGAAGACAACCGGTTCCACTCCCTTTCCCTGATGCAGGTCATCCATGAAGGGGTCGAGGCCCGACTCGACCTGATCGGCGTGCGGGACGAGGAGACCTCGGAGAGGATGCGGTCGACGGGCCGCCCCGGAGAGGACGTCTGGATCCTGACCTTCGACGAACTCCTGTCCGGGACGGATTTTGCGCCCGTCATGTCCCGGATGCTCAAAAACCTCGAGGCGGTCTATCAATATCCCATTGACATCGAGTTCACCGCAAACTTCAACGCCGAGGGGCGCCTCCAGGTCAATCTCCTGCAGTGCCGTCCCTTTCAGACGAAGGGCCAGAAAGCCCAGGTCGAGATCCCGGAAAAGATTCCCAAGAAGAGGGTCTTTATCCGGCAGGAGGGAAACTTCATGGGGGGTAGTGTCTCCCTGGCCCTTGCCCGCATCATCTACATCGATCCGAAGGGCTACACGAAGCTGACCCTCTCGGAAAAGTACGACATCGCCCGTCTCGTGGGTCGTCTGAACAAGCTGATCGAGCGGCGCGAGGACATGCCGACGGCGGTGTTCGGGCCCGGGCGCTGGGGAACGACCACACCGGCCATGGGGGTTCCCGTGACGTTTTCGGAGATCAGCAAGATCGCAGTCATCGCGGAAATTGCCTACCGCGACGGAAGCCTCATCCCGGACCTCTCCTTCGGAACGCATTTCTTCCAGGACCTGGTCGAAACGGACATCTTTTACATGGCCATCTACCCGGAGAAGGAGAAGGTGCTCTTCAACTCAAGCTGGCTGGAGAGCCTGCCGAACCGGCTCCTCGACCTGCTGCCGCAGGAGGGTCGTTACGCACAGGTCGTCCGGGTCTACGATGTCAGGGAGAAGGATCTGAGGCTGGTGTCGGACGTGGTCAACCAGAAGCTGATCTGCTACTCCGCCTCTTGACCCAAAGAATCGCATTACCCATCACGGGATCTCACGAGCCCGTACTTCCGGCATCGGCCGGTGAACCGGGATTTCTTCTTTGCGGTTCGGGAAGCAGCCCGGGCCGCTCAGACCCCGGGTCCATTCTTTGCCCCCGCCGGCTTTCCGTAACGTCGCAGAGAAAGGCCCCTTTTCATACCGCCCTTTTCCTTCGGGCAAACGAGCAGGCATTCGGCCCCGGAGCCATGGAAGACCGCCGATGAGGGCATTTCCCGGGACTTGAAGCCCATGGCCTGGCATCCATAGGGGTGGGCCGGCTCGTGGGTGATGAAGAAGTGCCGGCATTCGAAGCAGTTGATTTTCTTGCCTTCACGCAGCTCGTCGTTCAACTCGCCCCTCCACCCCTGCCCGCAGAAGACGGGATTCCTGGTTGAGAATTTGAAGCATTCATGATAGTTGGCATCACGTACTGTGTGAGCCCCCTGCCTACGTGTTGGCAAATTCCATGCCGGGCATCGGAAAACAGAGGGTAAGGGATTGGATGCACCCCGGTCAGAAGCTCCTGTGATGAAAGGATTGAACATGTCATTCAGCAACCTGCTGGTCACCGGCGGCTGCGGCTTCATCGGCAGCAACTTCATCCGCTGTCTGCTCGAGAAATCCGGCTTTGCGGGAAGGATCGTGAATGTCGACAAGCTGACCTACGCCGGAAACCCCGAGAACCTCAGGGACCTCGGTGAGCGCTTCCCCGGCCGCTACCTCTTCCTGCGGGAGGACATCTGCGATCTCGAGAGGATGAACGCGATCTTCACCGATTACCGGATCGACGCGGTGTGCCACTATGCCGCCGAGAGCCACGTGGACCGATCCATCAAGCGGCCCGCCGAGTTCATCTTCACAAACATCGTGGGCACCTTCAACCTTCTCGAGGCGGCTCGCAACCACGCGGAGGGCTTCAGCCTTTTTCACCACGTGAGCACAGACGAGGTCTACGGCAGCCTCGGGAAAGAGGGCCTCTTCACCGAGACGATGCCCTACAAGCCCAACAGCCCCTACAGCGCCTCCAAGGCATCCTCGGACCACCTGGTGAGGGCCTACTTCGCAACCTACGGGCTTCCCGTGACGATCTCCAACTGCTCCAACAACTACGGCCCCTGGCAGTTCCCGGAGAAGCTCGTCCCGCTGATCACCCTGAATGCCCTGGAGGGAAAGCCCCTACCCGTCTACGGCGACGGGAAGAACGTCCGCGACTGGCTCTACGTGGAGGACCACTGCGAAGCCATCTGGACGATCATGACAAAAGGGCGGCGCGGCCAGACGTACAACATCGGCGGCAACTCCGAGGAGGAGAATATCGCCGTTGTCCACGCCATCTGTGACATCCTCGACGAGATCCGCCCCAAGGCGGGCAGCGGCCCCCGGCGCCAGCTCATCACCTTCGTCAAGGACCGGCCGGGGCACGACTGGCGCTACGCCATCGACTCCAGCAAGCTGCAGTCGGAGCTGGGCTGGGCCCCCCGCGAATCCTTCCGAACGGGCCTTCGCAAGACGATCGTCTGGTACCTGGAGAACGCCGGATGGGTCAGCCGCGTACGCAGCGGCGAGTACCTCCGGTGGATCGACGAGCACTACGGAAAGGCAGGCAAATAAACCTCTTTTCTTTTTGCATCCTTCCCGTTGAATTGTCCCGGGAATTGTTGTAATACTATCGCTTGCGAACTCATCCGAATCGGTTTTAAGCTTGCCAGAAGGGGGAGATACTTTGGGGAAGATCCGGATTGCAATCGCTGGGATCGGAAACTGCGCCTCATCGCTGATCCAGGGGATCGAGTACTATCGGAAGAAATCACCAAAGGACCACATCGGCCTGATGCACTGGGATCTTGGCGGCTACCGGCCCTCCGACATCGAGGTGGTCTGTGCCTTCGACATCGACCGCCGCAAGGTCGGAAAAGACGTCGCCGAGGCTATCTTCCAGCCCCCCAACTGCACCGCGGTATTCCAGCCCAGGGTCCCGAAAACAGGGGCCAGGGTAAAGATGGGGAAGATGCTCGACAGCGTCGCCGCCCACATGAGCCAGTACGACCCCCGGTTTGCCTTCGTGCCCGCAAAGCAAAAGGAGGCCACGAAGAAGGACGTAGTGAACGCCTTGAAGGATTCGGGCGCCGAGATCCTGCTCAACTACCTGCCGGCAGGCTCCGAGGAGGCGACGCGGTTTTACGCGGGCTGCGCCCTCGAGGCCGGTGTTGCCCTCATCAACAACATCCCCGTCTTTATCGCCAGCGACCCCGAGTGGGCAAAGCGCTTCGAAAAGAAGGGCCTCCCCATCATCGGCGACGACGTCAAGAGCCAGCTCGGGGCCACCATCATCCACCGGGTGCTCACACACCTCTTCAACCTGCGGGGGGTGAAGCTCGAGAGGACCTACCAGCTCAACACGGGGGGCAACACGGACTTCCTCAACATGCTGGACCGCAGCCGCCTGAAATCGAAGCGAATCTCCAAGACGGAGGCCGTGCAGTCCCAGACGGGCAAACGGCTCGCCCCGGAAAACATCCACATCGGCCCCAGCGACTGGGTGTCCTGGCAGAAGGACAACAAGGTCTGTTTCCTCAGGATGGAGGGCAGTATCTTCGGGGATGTGCCCATGCACCTGGAGATGAGGCTCTCCGTCGAGGATTCGCCCAACTCGGGCGGGGTGGTCATCGACGCCATCCGCTGCTGCAAGATCGCCCTCGACAAGGGGATCGGCGGCATCCTCTATGGCCCCGCGGCCTATTTCATGAAGCACCCGCCCCGGCAGTTCACCGACGAGGAGGCCTGCGAGATGACGGAGGCGTTCATCAACGGAAAAATGGAATGATGGAATACTGGAATGTTGGGGCCGGTATTTTTCTGTAACCCATTATTCCATTACTCCATTCCTCACCAATCTTTTGTCCATCGGGTCCGTCGCGCGAAGGATCTCCTCCATCGCCCCGTGAATCCTGCCGTTCGTTGCCAGGATGTGGGGCGAGTACAGATTGAAGGGCCCTCCGAAGAGATCCGTCACCACCCCGCCCGCCTCGGTGACCATGAGGCATCCGGCCGCCGTGTCCCAGGGGTGCAGTTTCAGTTCCCAGAAACCGTCGAATCTCCCTGCCGCCACGTAGGCCAGATCCAGGGCGGCGGCGCCTGCCCTGCGGATGGCCTGCGCCCGGACAGCCATGGCGCTGAAATAGTTGATGTTGTTGTCGGGGTTTACCCGGATGTCGTAGGGAAAGCCCGTGGAGAGGAGGCCCCTCGTGAGTTCGGCGGTAGCCGAGACGGCAAGACGCTTCCCGTTCAGAAAGGCCCCCTTGCCCTTCTCGACGACGAAGAGCTCTTCCATCATGGGATTGCAGATCGCCCCGACGATCACCTCCCCGTCGCACTGCAGGGCGATGGAGACGCAGAACACGGGATACTGGTGGGCATAGTTTGTCGTTCCGTCCAGGGGGTCGATGATCCAGGTGAGCGCCTTTTTCTCCGCCGATCCCCTCGTCTCTTCGGCCAGGATCGCGTGGCCCGGGAAGGCCTTTTCGATGCGGGCAATCAACAGCGCCTCGCATCCCCGGTCGGCCTCCGTGACGAGGTCGATCTCCCCCTTGTAGGTAATGTCGTGCGCCTCATGGAATTTCCCCTTCAGGAACTTCCCTGCCTCGAGGGCAATCTCCACGGCAAAATCCCTGTAGGATCCCATGGCCACCTCTCGGATGTTTTTAAAAGCGGCTTACCTTATCTCATCGGGCCTCTCCTGTGAAGAGAAAAACCTCCCCCGCGCACCCCGCAAATTGGTGATACTTCTAGCCAAAACCCGAGAAACCGGGAGGCATACAGGCAAAACCGTGGATAAAACGGAGCTGCAGAGAGACGAGTTTTTCCAGGAGCTGAAACGCATTCGGGAATCG
>Ga0351877_1187_pt1 | contig 10715 bp, 11 predicted proteins | sample BONcelFGM3001D13_FD_206775 | JGI IMG/M metagenome (GOLD analysis project Ga0351877, IMG submission 206775) | Enriched cells from coal bed in the Powder River Basin, Montana, United States - BONCAT cells FGM rep3 HSBNCT.FGM.300.1.D13 ...
GCGTAATATCTTGCAATACAACCTGCAAACCGATGATTACACCATTATCATTTTTAATTGGGGTCTTTGTTGCAAGAAAGGTCAACTCCTTCCCAGAGACCGTATATTTTTCTTCCGTCTCCCTCTTTACTCCGAATTTGAGGATTTCATTCTCCTCCGTAATATTCTTCTCCACCAGTTCTTTTGGGAAAAAGTCGTGGTCTCTCTTGCCCTGGATTTCATCCGGCTTGATGCTGAGATCACGAGCATAAGCCTCATTACATGAGACATATGCTAAGGAGGCATCTTTCACAGATATTCGATGGGGGAGATTATCAATCATCCTACGATATAACATTCCAATATTACACAATTCTGCAATTTGAAGTCGCCGTTGCATTATAGACATATACTGTACTTACCTCTACATTGTAGTCTTGATAACTTTTCTGCGGCTCACCTTGCTTCCGTGGCAGGAGAGCATGAAAAAGCAGGAAAAGCAGGAAAAGCAGGAAAAGCAGATAGCCATTCGTGACGCCAAGATAGAAAAATTGAAAGATGACCTTCAGCGGGAGACTAAGGAGCGAAAGGATGCTGTTAAACTGCTGAAAAAATCCTTCACACAGATTCAGAATCTAGTCAATTCGGCCCAGTACCTTACGGTTATCGATAAGTGAGGAGAATCAACAAGGAACAGGGGGAGTCACTTGCCCATCATAAAGCGCGCAGGAGAGGACTTTTCCCGCGCCAGCATCGGATAGGTAGGTAATTTCCTGAAGCCTTGTTTTCGATGTTTCCATGAAATGCTACATTTCAACTGCAAGTCATCATTATTCTTTTCGTCATTGACCGTCCTCCACTTTATGTATATCATAAAAATATATTTGCAGATGTTTAAGTCTGTAGCCTGTCATTTAAACCACCTTACCTCCGACCTTCTGGAATGCCATTATGTGCGGGTGTACTCTCAAAATACCTAAGGGGAGGTGTATTTTCCTATGCGGTCAGCCAAACCAGTACGCAATCTCTCAAGTTGAAAATTTCACATAATCTCATTCGGAGATTCTATGGGATGAGAGTGATAAATAAGGCAGTCTCCTTTATCCTGGACATCGTCACGTATGCCTCCATCGGAACATCGGCGTGCTTTATCGCAGAAGATCATGCTTGAAGAGGATGTCTTCTTTGCCCATCTCCTTGTTGTCATCGCCATTGCCAACATTTGAATTTTGTTATGGTAAACGCCTCATTCAAGTCAAGAGAGACTTTATTAGAACACAGAATTATCGCTCCAAGGAGGAAAGATGAAAACGGCAAGGCTCATTATAAATATTGTTATTATGTTGTGTTTAGTCGTGAGTTGTCAGAAAGGCGGGACGAAAATAACCCCTGCAACACGCATGGCTGCAAACTGTTCGCAATCGGCAGTGCAGAAAGCGATCGATTCGGCGGCAAGTGGCGATACGGTAAGTGTGCCATCGGGTAACTGCACTTGGAGTTCAACCGTGATAATTCCGGCGGAGGAGAACATTATCTTAAAAGGTGCCGGAATCGACTCGACTGTTATCACCGGAGGCACAGTCAATATGTCAGGTTCGTCCAGAATTACCGGCTTTACCTTTATAAATGGTCTCATTCAAGTTGATGGTGACGGCTGGAGAGTTGATAACTGCAAATTTTATAATGCTTCAAAATGGAATGACGGCGTCTTTGTGCGCGGACAGAGGGAAAACCAACACCCGACAGGTTTGGTTGATCATTGCTTCTTTTATAATTCCCGTGTTTTGGTCGCAGGATGGATGGGTCTCACTGCCCACGCTTTGTGGTTTCAACCGCTCAATCTTGGTATGGGCAACGCTGTTGTCTATGTGGAAGATTGCACGTTTATTGGAACAGTGCATAGCAATGCAATAGACGCAAATTACGGAGGCCGGTATGTGTTTCGATACAACACTGTTACGGACACATATGTTGAAGCGCACTCCGTGCAGGGCTATAATCGAGCAGCTAGAAGTTGGGAAATTTACAATAACACCTTCAATCAGGTCAGCAGAGGAATGTGGGTGCCGATGTTTTTGCGCGGGGGCACCGGAGTTGTGTTTAACAATACGTTAACAGGTGCGTGGACCGTTTCTGGGATAGCTCTTGACAATGTTCGGGATTGTGAAAGCAGAGATACATCGGGGAAATGCGATGGAAGCTCCCCTTGGGACGGAAATCAGGCAGGTGGTACAGGCTATCCTTGCCGGGACCAGATCGGTCGTGGTACGGACGCTAACTTGTGGACTGCATTCAATCGATATCCTCCACAGACTCTTGATCCGGCATATGCATGGAACAATAAACACAATGGGGCTGATGTTCCTTTTTTTCAACACAATAACTGCGCCAATCATATACAACCCGGAAGGGATTATTACAACAACACAGTGAAGCCGGGGTACGTTCCATACACGTACCCGCATCCACTGGCAGGGGTAACACCTGTCGATATGAGACCCTCTTCGAAGTAATTTTAGAATAACGGAAGGTACATAATCAGCCTGATCTGTGCATCATCAATCAAATATTTCCTCACACACGAGAAGACCCTGCTGCTTTCTCATGAGGGGGTCAACGCCATTGCCGGTCTTCCCGATGCCAAGACCCATATCAGTCCTGACTAGAAGCGTATGATCTGAGGATGCACTATCGTGTGAGACTGGGAATGGACGGGATGTGCCCATCTGTTTCCCTTCGTAGCGCTCCATACCCGTCATGTCATCCCGCTGAACCTAGAACTAGTAGCGTTTATTTCATCTGTAAATCTTTAATCGGTCTCATCCTGCCAAGCTAAAGAGTAGGTGTAACATTCTCCTAGCGCTTGATCACCGCTTTCCTGATACCTCACTAAACTATTCTTGCCCTCATCAAAACCGGATCAGGCACGTCTTGATGGGGTTCTGGAAATTAAAGGCGGTTCAAAGACGTACAGATGCAAGGCGCCCGACATCCCGAGGAGCGAGGCGTACTTTGTCCGTACGTTGAGCGACGAGGGACGAGGGCAACGCAGCAGATGAGCGTTTTGACGCCTTGATCCGCAAAGCGGGGCGTCCCGGTAAGGAAAGAACCGAACATGGTTGCGCACCCTGACGGGATGCGCCCCCGGTCAACCGCCTGAGACAGGCACGACGTAGAGCAGGACGGCCACATAATGGCACGTGCTCCCGCCGAGCACGAAGAGGTGCCAGATGGCGTGATTGTAGGGGAGACTCTTGATGAGGTAGAAAAGGGCGCCCACGGTGTAGACGATTCCCCCGGCCAGGATCCAGGCGAAGCCGCCTGCGGGCAGGGCGTCGATGAGGGGTTTGACGGCGAAGACGGCCAGCCACCCCATCAGGACGTAGGCGACCGTGGCCAGGATCTTGAACCGGTAGACGAAAAAGATCTGGAAAGCGATCCCCGCGGCGGCCAGCACCCATATGAGGCCGAACAGGGTCCATCCCCAGCTTCCCTGGAGCGTCACGAGCGTGAAGGGCGTGTAGGTTCCGGCGATCAGCAGGTAGATACACGAGTGGTCGACAATTTTGAATATGTGTTTCAGCCTCGGCGAGCGGACGGAGTGGTAGAGCGTCGAGGCCGTGTAGAGAAGCACCAGGGTCGCGCCGAAGATGCTGCAGCTCACGATGTGGAGCATCGAGCCATGCCGGCAGGCTAGAAAAACGAGTACGCCGAATCCTGCGGCGCTCAAAAGGGCCCCCGTGCCGTGGGTGAGGCTGTTGGCGAGTTCTTCGATCTTAATTCGTTGCGGATTCATGTTCACCAACAGGCCGCTGAAGAAAGCCCGTCTGCGGCGTTGCCCTCGTCCCTCGTCGCTCAACGTACGACAAAGTACGCCTCGCTCCTCGGGATGTCGGGCGCCTTGCATCCAGACTTTTTTGAGCGGCCTGGATAAAAGGACTTTTTCAACGTTATTTTCTGAGGCGGTGACGGGATTTCAGACGCAATAAACACATGAAAAGAGGGGCTTTACTTTTCACCCTTTGCATTATATACAACTCGGGCAACGGAACCTCAAGGCATTTTCGAGGTCCGGGCATGAGTGGTCACGATTTTTGTGCCGCAGCTAAGATCACCGGGCTCCGCAGAGGCCGGTGGATTTTTTTATGGGGAGGAAAAGCGATGAAAAAAGCCATCCAGTCGGGGGACAGGGTCAGCGTCCATTACACGGGCAAGGTCGAGAACGGCGAGGTCTTCGATTCCTCGTCCGGGCGGCGGCCCCTGACATTCACCGTCGGCTGCGGGCAGATTATCCGCGGATTCGATGAGGCCGTCGTCGGCATGACCGTGGGAGAGAAAAAAACCGTGACGATTGCTCCCGAATTCGCTTACGGCCCCCGGCAGGTGGAGCTGATCGTAGACATTCCGAAAAACACGGTTCCCGAGGACATGGAGCTGGAGAAGGGGCTGATGATCGAGCTCATCGACCCGCAGGGAAACAAGATCCCCGCCGAGGTCTTCGAGATCCTCGACGACGTGGTCAAGATGGACCTGAATCACTTCCTTGCCGGGAAAACCCTCGTCTTCGACATCGAGATCGTGGAGGCGGGCCCTTCGACGGAGCCGGCCTGATGAAAGCGATTGCACGCGCAACCCCCGCAGCATTCTGCGGGGGTTGCGCGCATCGTCACGGAAAGGTAAGCAGGAAAATGAGACTCCAATCCCTTGCACCTGGGTGCGAGGGATTTTAATAAACGGCGGCGGGCGGCACGAGCCGTCACCGCAGCGAGGAAAGGCGACGATGAAATTCCTGGAAAAACTGTTCAGCGCGGGCGGGACTGCCGCGAAAAAAGAGGAAATCGGCCGCAACGAGCAATGTCATTGCGGGAGCGGCAAGAAATACAAGCGCTGCTGCATGGAGGGTGACGAAAAGAAGAGAAGGAAGCAGCTCGGCCTGGTCTGAGAGAACTATAAAAATAAGTCATTGCGAGCCCTTCGGCAGGCTCAAGGTAAACTCCGCGTGGCGATCTTCGTTATCTCATCCCGAGTCGTGGATTACCACGCCTCGCAAGGCTTGGTTCGTAATGACTCTTTTTTTATGCTGTTTCTCGCAAGTGGGCGATTGATCCTCAGTTGCCCACTTTTTCTGCGTATAGATCGTAAATTTCCGCTGCGGTGATTTTGCAGCGGACGATGTCGCCCACCGTGAGTTTCCCGGCGCGCACGTAGGTGATCCCGTCGATCTCCGGGGCTTGGAAGCCTGTCCGGCCGAAATAAGGGAAATCGGTCCTGTCCGTCTTTCCCTCGATGAGCACCTCCTCCGCCGCGCCTGTGCGCGTGAGATTGATCTCGTCCGAGATGGCCGCCTGGGCCTCCATGATCAGGCTCTGGCGTCGTGCCTTCTCCTCTTCCGGCACCTGTCCGGGCATCCCCGCCGCCTCGGTCCCCTCTTCCAGTGAATACGTAAAGACCCCCAGGCTCTCGAAACGGGTCTCTTCGACAAACCGCAGGAGTCCTTCGAACTGCTCCTCCGTCTCCCCGGGAAACCCCACGATGAGCGATGTACGGAGCGCGACCCCCGGAACGGCCTCTCGGATCTCGGCGATCTTCTTCCGGAGGAAGGCGGAGGTGCCCTTGCGGTTCATGGAGCGCAAAATCCTGTCGTCGATGTGCTGCACCGGGATATCGAGGTACCGGCAGATCTTCTCCTCCGTGGCCATCGTGGCGAGAAGCTCGGCGGTGATGTTCTTCGGGTATGCATAGAGGAGCCGGATCCAGCGGGGCCCCTCGATGGCGCAGAGCCGCTTGACAAGGCCGTTGAGCGTGGGGCGCCCCTTGAGATCACGGCCCCAGCCCGTCGTGTCCTGGGCGATGAGGATGAGCTCCCGCGTCCCCTCGGCGGCGAGCCGTTCGGCCTCCGCGACGATGTCGCCCATGGACCGGCTCCGGAAGGGCCCCCGTATCGAGGGGATGACGCAGTAGGCGCAGCAGTTCGAGCACCCCTCGGCGATCTTCAAATAACTGTAGAACGCAGTGGAGACCGTCCGCGGGATCGCGGCGTCCATGAGAAAGGAGGGGTTGCCGACCCTGAGCAGAGGGCCTTTTCCCCTGCCTTCGTCGAGACGCTCGAGATGCGTGAGGATGGAAGGGAAATCGCCCGTGCCGAGGAAGAGGTCCACCTCCGGCAGCTCCCGGGCAAGCTCGGCGCCGTAGCGCTGAGGCAGGCAGCCCGTGACGACAAGCCTCCGGCAGCGTCCCTTTTTCTTCCAGGCCGCCTTTGGACTCGAGCATCTGCATGAAGGCGCAGGTGTTGACGACGATGGTTTCGGCCCGGTCGGGCCGGTCGGTGATGCGCAGGCCTGAGCGCGACAGCAGGGCGGAGAGGACCTCGCTGTCGACGAGGTTCTTCGGGCAGCCGAGGCTAAGGATGTAGACGTTCTTTTCGCTCAACTTACCGCGGCAGCTTTCTGGCCAGGACCTTTCTCGGTTTCACGCCGTCGGAGGGGCCCACGACCCCCTCTTTTTCCATCCGCTCGATCATCCGGGCGGCGCGGTTGTAGCCTACCTTGAGGTAGCGCTGAACGAGCGAAACCGAGGCCTGGCCCAGCTCGGTGACCAGCTCCACGGCCTCGTCGTACTTCGCGTCGAAATCGCCCTCGGTCTTTTCACCTTCCGCGGACTCCGCCTTGAACTTCTGGATCGACTCGTCGTAGACGGGCGTCTCCTGCTTGCGGATGAAACTCACGATGCGCGAGATCTCCCTGTCGGATACGAAGGCGCCGTGGATGCGCTGGAGCTTCGAGGTGCCCGGGGGCATGAAGAGCATGTCGCCCTGGCCCAGGAGCTGCTCGGCGCCCAGCTGATCCAGGATCGTCCTCGAGTCCACTTTCGACGAGACCTGGAAGGAGATGCGCGTGGGGAAGTTCGCCTTGATGATGCCCGTGATGACGTCCACGGAGGGTCGCTGGGTTGCCAGGATGAGGTGGATCCCCGAGGCACGGGCCATCTGGGCGAGCCGCGTGAGCGACTCCTCGACATTTCGCTGCGCCACCATCAGAAGATCGGCCAGCTCGTCGATGACGATGACGATGTAGGGAAGCCTTGCGGGCAGGGGTTTGGGTTCCGGCGCGGCGGCATTTCCCATGGGCAGCTGCGCCTGTCCCTCCTCGATGATCCGCTCGCGGCCCTGCTGCTTTTTCTCCACGAAGCGGTTGAACTTGTCGATGCTCTTCTCGCCCGTCTCGCCGATGATGCGGTAGCGGCTCTCCATCTCCTCGACGGCCCAGCGCAGCACCTGGGCGGCCTCCTTGGCGTCCACCACGACGGGGTGCAGCAGGTGCGGGAGCCCCTCGTAGGCCGCAAGCTCGAGGCGCTTGGGGTCGATCATCAGGAACTTCACCTCATCGGGGGAGGCCTTGAAGAGCAGGCTGCAGATGAGCGCGTTGAGGAAGACGCTTTTCCCGGAGCCCGTCGTCCCCGCGATGAGCAGGTGCGGCATCCGGATGAGATCGGCGATCACGGGCATCCCCGTGATGTCTTCGCCCAGCGCGATGGGAAGCCGGTGCTTGGCCTGGGCGAAGGCCTCGTTGTCGATGGCGTCTCGGAGGTAGACGGCGTCGCGCTCGGGGTTGGGGATCTCGATCCCGATGGCGGCCTTGCCGGGGATGGGCGCGACGATGCGAACGCTCTGGGCCTTGAGGGCGAGGGCCAGGTCGTCGGAGAGGTTTGCGATCCGGTTGATCTTCACGCCCGGCGCGGGCTCGAGCTCGTACATGGTGATGACGGGCCCTGGCTTGACCTCCGTGACCTTGCCCTCGACGCCGAAGTCGGCGAGCTTCTTTTCCAGGAGCCGGGCATTGGCGATCAGGTTTTCGCGCCGCTGCTTCGTGTCCCTGCGGGGCACGTCGTCGAGCAGGGTGAGGGGCGGAAGCATGTAGTCCCCCTTCGGCTCGGCGAACTCGAAGAGGGTCTGCTCGACCTTTTTCTTTCTCGTTCTCTCGGGCGCCGGGGCCTTCTCCTCGCGGATCACGGGGGGCGGCCGCTTCTCGGCCTTTTTGGGCTCTTCGCGCTCCTCGATCTGATCTTCCTTCAGGTAGTCCGTCATCTTCTCGCGGCCCAGCTCCGTGTAGGAGCGGATCCCGCGGCCGGTGCTCCGGGCGACAGCGGCAGCTTTCCGCAGCGCCGTGACGACGGAGAGGTCCACCGTGACGATGAGCGAGACGATGAGGCCCACGAGGAGGAAGATGAAGGTCCCGCCCGGGTTGAACAGGGCGTTGAGGTATTCGGAGAGCAGCGTGCCGACGAACCCGCCTGCCGCGAAGGGTGAATCAATGAGCGGAATAAGCCTGTAGGCATGGGCAAAGAGCCCCGAGGTCGTTACGACGAGGCCGATGAACCCGCCGATCCAGCCCGGCCGGAAGAGGAAGCCCGCATCGAGGAAGAGCTTCACGGAGGTGATGAGCAGAAACAGCGGCAGCCAGTAGGCGCTAAGCCCCAGGAACCGGATCAGGATGTCGGCCAGGTAGGACCCGAAGATGCCGCCGATGTTGGAGATCTTCGACGTCGAGGTCTCGTAGTTGGAGAGCGACGGGTCCGTCGGGGTGTAGGAGATTACGGCCAGGAACAGAAAGACCGCCAGGGCGAAGAGGATCACCCCCGCGATTTCCCGCGCCCGCCCCTGCAGTGGTTTGCGATCAGTCATGTTCTTTCTTTGCTTCATGTCCGTTTCAGATGAGACGCCGTCACGCGGCAGGCTCAGGCGGCCCGCCCCTGTTTCAGGGCCATCTCAGGCCTCCGGAGATAGTAGTGCGAGGCGACGACGTCGTAGACCCGGTTGAGCAGTTCATCGACGGTCTCCTCGGTGTATGCGGTCACGTCGATGGGTTTGTCGATGACCAGGATGACCTTTCCGGGATGGACCCGGAAAGACTTCTTGGGCATGATCTCCCCGCTTCCGATGATCGAGACCGGCACGATGGGGACCCCCGCCTTCAAGGCCAGGTGGAAAACCCCTTTTTTGAAGGGGTGGATCTGCCCGTCCATGCTTCTCGTCCCCTCGGGGAAGGTCATGACCGATTTGCCATCCCGGATTCTGCGGGCCGCATCGTGGATGCTCCGCATGGCCCTCACGAAATTCTTCCGGTCGATGGCGATGGAGCCCGTCCTGGCCAAGGCGTGGCCGAAGACGGGGATGTTGAACAGCTCCTTCTTGGCGATCCAGGCAAAATAGGTGTCCACGTGTGCCAGGACGATCAGGATGTCGAACCCGCTCTGGTGATTGGCCATGAAGACCTGCGGCCTGCCCCGGAGCACGTTGCCCTGCCCGACGACTTCCACCTTGACGCTCGTGATCCAGAGAAGCATCCTGGCCCAGAGGACGGAAACCCGATGGGTCGTGTACTCCCCGCGGGGAAAGAGGCCGTAGGAGACAACGACAAAGAACGAGACGAAGGCGGTAATCGATGTCCCCAGAATGACCAGGATGGCCGAACGGAACATAAGGGTCCTGAAAAAGGCAATGATTTTTGAAATTTAACCTGTTATTTCTACTTGATATGCCTGTTGAAGTCAACAGGGAATCTGGCCGTTTTCCGCGCAAACACTGCCCTTTCGGGCCTCTCGGCCGCTTGTGATAATTTCGTTGCGAAGAGGGACGGTCTTATATATGATTGCTCCCGCGAAGATCGTAAATCATCGGACCGTTTCGCGGTTCGATGATCAAAATTTCATGTGCACAGGGATGCAACGCCGTTTGGTTTTGCGTTCGGGCGGGTTCATTTAGAAAGCGACAGCAAGGGGGGAACTGATGGTGAATAAGGTTATCCTGATCGGCAGGCTCGGGGCGGATCCCGAAGTGCGCTACATGCAGGACGGGACCATGGTAACGAACTTCCGGCTCGCCACGGACGAGCAGTGGAAGGACAAGAACGGGGAGAAGGTCCAGCGCACGGAGTGGCACCGGGTCGTTGCTTTTCGAAAGCTGGCCGAGATCTGCGGGAATTATCTGTCCAAGGGAAGGCTCGTCTACATCGAGGGTAAGATGCAGACTCGATCCTGGGAAGACAAGGATGGACAGAAACGATTCACGACGGAAATCGTCGCGTCCAACATGCAGATGCTCGAGTCCAAAGGCGGCGGCCGGGAAGAAGCCGGGGCCGGCAGCGGGGCGCCCCCCTATGGTGGAAGCGAACAGCCCCCCGACGAGGATGTGCCGTTCTGAAGACAGGCTAAAGGCAGGAAAGCCCGGTCGTGTGACCGGGCTTTCTTTTTTTGTCCTTTCAGAATGCGGGCGTTCGGGAACCTGCAGGCTGAGGGGTTTGCTGTCCCTGATCTGCCCGACGGGATCGGGGCTATTTCTTGTCCTCGAGCTTCTTCGCCTCGGCTTCTTCCTCGCCTTCCTTGGAGGACTTCTTGAAATTCCGGATCCCCTTGCCGATGGCGCCCCCGATTTCGGGGAGTTTCCCCGCCCCGAAGACGATGAGGATGATGACGAGGATGACGATCAGCTCTGGCATTCCCAATCCAAACATGGTTCCTGTCTCCTTGCATGCGATGCTCCCCCGCGCCTGATGCCGGGGCTTCGCGATCATTTTTATTCCGTTGCCGGTTTCGTGACCGGTTCCGGCTCCTGGGGTTTTTTCTTCTCCGTGCGCTTTCCCTCCGGGTAGACCAGGTGTATCACTTCGCCGCGCTTCCCGGGGCTTCCCAGTGATTGTCCCTGAAAGGTGATCTGGACACCGCCCGCGTTTCCTAGATCA
>Ga0351877_1190_pt1 | contig 10521 bp, 9 predicted proteins | sample BONcelFGM3001D13_FD_206775 | JGI IMG/M metagenome (GOLD analysis project Ga0351877, IMG submission 206775) | Enriched cells from coal bed in the Powder River Basin, Montana, United States - BONCAT cells FGM rep3 HSBNCT.FGM.300.1.D13 ...
CGATTGCCTCCATCTGCTCCCGGGAGAGATTGTTCATGAAACCCTGCCGGGTGGACGATATGAATGCCTGGGCGTCAATCGCATGGAAGTACTCGATGACCAGGCTCTTCGGGATGTCCTTGAACACGTCTCCAGAGGCTTTCCCTCTTTCCAGGTAGAGGGCTGCCACATATCCCTTGAACACCACCCGATAGCGGAGCAGGCCCGCTCCGATCAAGTCACAGGTGCGACCGTTGATTTGAACCGTCTTGTCGAACACAACCTCTGAGATGGTGATTGTGCCGGTGGATTGACTTGTTCCCGGCCCGGTCTGGGTCATGCCCGGAACGGGAATCAATATATTTATCAAAAGGATGCTGATCAGAAAAAAACTCCAAACATGTCTGTTCATCGTTCCCCCTGTATTCCTGTGCAGGATCATCGCCCGATCCTGCATGTCAACCCGGGTGTGCGGTCATGCATTGAGATAACCGGCGCTTCCTGCCGATATGATTTTTCCATGGGTAGCCGATCCATTGAAGAGTGATGATCATTGAATCAACTCTGGCAGGCTGTTGAAAAACGCTTATCTGCTGCGTTGCGCTGCATCCTCCGTCACTGCGGCGTACGCGAAAGTACGCCTCATTCCTCAGTATTTGCGCGCCTTGCACCTAAGCATTTTTGAACAGCCTGTGTGGCAAGGTGTTTTTCAACACCCTGCTATGGTTTTTTAATCCTTTTTGGGAAACCAGGGAAAAAAAACGCTCGTCCGTCTTTTATAGTCGGTGAAAACCGGATTGCCCTCCATGAACCTTTCCGTCATGGGAACACCGGAAACAAACAGGATGATGTAGGTGATCGTCAGCGGTCCGATGATGGACATCCAGCCCCCGGGCACCGACAAAGCCAGGGTATAAATGCCCCACCACATCGTGACCTCGCCGAAGTAGTTGGGATGCCTGGAATAACGCCAGAGACCCCGATCCATGACCTTCCCCCGGTTGCCCGGGTCCTTGAGGAACCGGTCCAGCTGCCAGTCCGCAAGCGATTCGAAGAAAAATCCCAGCAACCACAGCATCAGACCCACAACGTCCAGGATGCCGAGATCACCCGCGGCATAGGTATTGATGAAGAGCACGGGTGTAATGTTCAGCAGCAGGATGAAGCCCTGCAGGAGGAAGACCTGGAGATAGCTCCTGAGGACAAAAGACTTCCCCCATTCTTCCCGCCACTTCCGGTATCGGACGTCCTCCCCTTTCCCCCGGTTGCGCAGATGGATCCGGATGGCGAGCCTGAGCCCCCAGATCAACACCAGCAGATTGACGATCCATTGCCGTGGGGAAAAGGAACCGTTCAAGAGAAAAGTGGACCAGGCCACGATGATGAACCCCGTGCCCCAGGCGACATCGGCAATGCTGTTGTCCTTTCGTTTGAGGGCCAACAGGAACCATGCCGTCATGTACAGGAACAAAATCAACGCCGCGGCTGAAATGGTCTGAACCAATTGCATGGCATCACCTCTCTGGTGAAACTGCCCGGCCGGAGCACGGGCTGTGAAGGGTCCTTTCTCAGGGCATGAGCCATCGGCCGATGAAAAAGCTCGCCGCCGCAACACTTGCAGTAAGGAACACGCCCCAGAGGATATCGACCCATACGACAATGACCGGCCAGTCCTTAAGCGTCGCCAGGTTGGTTAAATCATAGGTGGCGTAGGCGAAGAAACCGAAAAGTCCTCCCAGAAGGACTGCCTGACGCAGCGAATTTTTTTCCAGGGCCGGCATCGTTGCGAAGATCAGGATCCCGAGTATGTAAAGCAGATAGAAAATGACAGCGGCAGTCCAGTTGACGTCCGGCCGGAGCAGATGACCCAGATTATTGCGATAGAACTCCTTGGCCACCAACCCGAGCCAGATCATGTCGATCCCGAAGAATACGGGAATGGTCAGGAGATAGAGATAGACAAGTTTCATCGTGATCCCTCCTTCCTCGTCGTAAACGGTTCATGGGGCGCTCCATGTTCAAGGAGCGATGACAGCGGCTCCTTTTCGCTGAAACCTCTTTGCCAGCCAGACCAGAAACGGTGTCATGATCCCCCAACCCACCGCCAGCAGGAGGATCCCATTGACATCCGGCAGCGCCAGCGTTGCTCCCAGCCGGGCGCCACCGTAGTAGGAACCCGCACCCCCGACGGCACCGAAAATGGCCGCCAGCAGGGTGCGCCCCTTGAGCCATTCCAATGAGACGTTGAGGGTGGCGGCGAAATTGGGCCAGAGGGAGATCATCCAGGGCTGACTGAGCGGATAGGGCAGGATATGTCCCCGGGGGGTGACGATTCCCGCGGCCGACAGCGCCGTATCGAAGCAGAAACCGATGGTCCCGGCCACAAGCATCAACGTCAGCTCACCCCGACGGTCGTCGGTGAGAGCGAGATGCACCGACAGCACCAATGCCACCGCCAGCGGCCCATACCACTCGTTTCCCCTCGCAGCTCCCAGGACGGCTGTGAACCAGGCCGCCTGGAACAGGATAATGTTGAGGAGTTTCCTTCCCATCATCCCTGTCTTCGTGGTTAAGGCCGGCATTTCGGAACCTCGAGCAGCTTTAATGTGTCATGACCCTGTGCAGCCCGCCAGGACCAGGATCGGCACCAGCGGCATCAGTCCGACGAAGATTTTGCAGTTCATGGCTTGATCTCTTTTGCTTGGTAAAGGGCATAGGGTAGAGGGTACAGGGTACAGGGTACAGGGTACAGAAGGGAGGTCCTATTGATTTGATTATTCGACCCTGGACCCTTGACCCGGGCCCCTGAACCCTAATATCCAATCTCCGACTTCACCATCACCATCTGCAGATCGCCCAGGTAGCCCGTGGAGAAGCAGGCCTCGCATCCCGCAAGATAGTAGACCCACTTGCGCTGGAAGGTGCGGTCGAAGCCCTGCGCGGCCACCCTGTCGATACCGGCGAGGAAGCGGGCTCTCCAGTCGCGGAGCGTCAGGGCGTAGTCCGGGCCGATGTTTTCCACGCCCTGCACGTTGAGGCAGGTCTTGTTCGCCAGGGCCTTCATCACGACGGCCAGCGAAGGAAGCTCTCCCCCCGGGAAGATGTGCTTGCGGATCCAGTCGTGGCCCTTGCGGTAGTGCTCGTAGCGGCGGTCCGGGATGGAGATGAACTGCAGGGCCATGACGCCGCCGGGCTTGAGGAGCCGGTCGCAGGACTCGAAGAACGTTTCGAAGTATTTGTGACCCACGGCCTCGAGCATCTCGATGGAGACGATCCGGTCGAAGGGGCCCTTGATCTCGCGGTAGTCCCGAAGGACGATCTCCACGCGGTCCTCGAGGCCTTCCCTGCGGATGCGCTCGCGGGCATACTCGTACTGGGCATCGGAGATGGTGACCCCCGTGAGACGGCACCCGGTGGTCTTCACCGCTTCGACGGCGAAGCTTCCCCATCCGCAGCCGATCTCGAGGACGTGATCGTCGCCGGTGATCCCCGCCTTGCGGATCATCGCCTGCAGCTTGTTCTTCTGGGCCTGCTCAAGGGTGTCTTTCTCATGGAGGTAGCGGGCGCAGGAGTAGGTCATGGACGGATCGAGGAAGACCTTGAAGAACTCATTTCCCAGGTCGTAGTGGGTGATGATGTTTTTTTTGCTCCCGGTGATCGTGTTCTCCGAGATGGGGTAGAGAATCCGGTTCAGGCGGTCAAAGAGGGGCTCGAAGCGCTCGTGGCGGCCGAAGAAGGCCTCCCAGTTGCGGATGAACCATGCCAGGGCCTCTGTCAGGTCCGGCGTGTCCCACTCGGCGTCCATGTAGGACTCCCCCAGCCCGATGTCGCCCCCGAAGACGAGTCGGGAGAAGAACCGCCAGTCCCTCACGATGATTTCCCCCTGCGTTGCCGATGTCGCCTCGCCGAGGGTCTTTGAAGAGCCGTCGGGGAGCGTCATGCGGAGCGAGCCGTTTTTGGCGCGGCCCAGTACATCGAAGGCGGTGCTCATGCAGGTTTTCTGCACGAACGTGGGCGGGTTGGTGCGGATCGTCATGGGGCTTAGCGGCACCGGCTTGTCGTGGTAGGTCAGCTTCTTGCCGAAGGAGAGCTTCGCCGCCTCGAAGAGGATGCGCGGCATGGAGAGGTGCGGCGCGATCGGGTGGCGCAGGAACATCTTCAGCTGGCTCGATGCGGTCAGCGGCTCCGGCGTTCCCCGGAGGCGGGCCTCGAAGACGACCTCGCCTGCCTGCCGGATGTCGATCCCCACATCGAGCTCCTTCGCAATGTCGGCAAAGTGAAATTCGTAGGTCCCCTCGATACGGTTGAAGGGGGAGACGTGGAAGGCCTTCTCCGTCCGGTATGTGGCGCTGCCATCGCCGTTTTGCCGGTCGGGCGAGCGCAGGATGTAGAGATGCTTCTCGCCAAAGGTGTTGTTCACCTCGGCGACGTTTCCCACGAGGGCCCCGTCGGCCGCAAAGAGGTAGTAGAAGCTCACGGGGTTGAAGACGTAGTTGAAGTAGCGCGGCGAGGTGATGAGGAAGACCCGTGCGACGGCTTCGCCGAAACCTTCCTTCGCGAGAAAGCGGTCGAGCTTCATGCGGAGCGTGCCGGGGCCGCTGTCGAGGTAGTCCTTGTCGTGAACCGATGCGGGCCGGAAGCGGTTGTAGCCGAAGAAGGGGAGCCTGCTGTCCAACTCGGTCAGATCCTCCAGGTCGAAGCCGTAGACGTACAGCGGGTAGCTGAATTGATGATCCCTGGGCTTGTGGCGGTGATGCGCGATCAACCCGCTGTAGAGAAATGCGCTCATAGCTCGATTCCGAAAAGGCGTGCCATCTCCACGGCGGATCGCGTGCCGTCCTCGTGGAACCCGTAGCCGAAATAGGCGCCGCAAAAGTACGTGTTGCGTTTGCCGTTGAGGGAGTGCAGCTGAGGCTGCGTGGCCATGGATTCGAAGGTGTACATGGGGTGGTGGTAGACCATTTCACTGACGATTCCGGAATCCGCAACCGGTTTCCACGGGTTGAGGGTGACGCAGTAGTGGTCACGCGCGTCGAGACGCTGCAGGTGGTTCATGTAGTAGGTCACCGTGGCCGGGAACGTCTTCGGGATGGACGGCTCGTGGCGGTAGTTCCACGAGGCCCAGGCCCTGCGGTTTTCAGGCAGCCAGGAGGTGTCCCGGTGCAGCACGGTGTGGTTTTCCGAGTAGCCCCAGGGGCCCAGGAGGCGAGTCTCCTCCGGCGACGGGTCGGCGAGCATGCGGAAGGCCTCGTCGGCGTGGGCTGCGATGACGACGGCATCGAAGGTTTCCTCGGCGCCGTCGGCAAGCTTCAGGGCAACACCGGTAGCGGTTCTCCGGACCGCCGCGATGGGGCACCCGGGCCGCACCGTCCCCTTGAAGATCTTGAGGAATGCCTTGACATACGAGTGGCTTCCGCCCGGGAGATAGTACCAGGCAGGGGGGTCCCACAGGGACAGCAGGCCGTGGTTCGAGTAGAAGCGGGCGAAGGATTCCATGGGGAATTCCATCGTCTTGGCCTCCGAGGCGGACCAGATGGCCGAGGCCATGGGCACGACGAACTGGTCAATGACGTCTTGCCGGAAGCCCTCGCGCTCGGCGAACTGGCCGAGGGTGAGGCCGCCGAGCCTGCCGCGCTCGAACTGATCGAGGGTTCGGGTGCAGAATTTCCGGATTCCGAGCAGAAAAGCCCAATAGGAAGGCCTGAAGAGGTTTGCGCGCTGGGCGAAGAATCCGTCGAGCCCGAGACTGCTGTACTGCAGGCCCGTCGCATTGTCCTGGCAGCTGAAGGACATATCCGTCTTGGCTGCCGTAACCCCCAACTGCCGGAGGAAGGCCCTGAAGAGCGGGTAGGTCCGCTCGTTGTGTACGATGAAGCCCGTGTCCACGGGCAGCCCCGCGTCGGGGCCCTCCCCGATGACGGCCGTGTTCGTGTGGCCGCCGACGTAGCCGTTTTTCTCGAAGAGGGTGATCCTGTGCCTGCGGTCCAGAAGATAGGCGGACATGATGCCGGAAATACCGGCACCGACGACGGCGATGTTCATCCCGGGCGAAGGGACCATGGGCGTTCCTCCTCAGTAAAGGTGGAATCGGTTGTGCCGTAAAGAGGGAAATGTTCTATCCTGGTGCAGCGGCACAAAAAAACACATTCCCATCCGGTTGAATGGGATGGAGCGCACCCGGACCTGTCGCTCTTGCCCGGCTATTCCTACGGACCCCCCGACGTGGGCGGGGGCCTGTGGTCGGCCGGCAGGTTCGCGGGCTCTTGACGGAGCGGATTCTTGCCGTCCGTGGTCGCGCAGGCGCTGATCAGCGTGAGCAAAGTCATCGCTATGAATATCATTGAAATCATTTTTTTCGTCCACATGGCTTCGTCACCTTCCCGAATCAAGATACTAAATTTTTCATAAGCATCTTCGAACTTGATGTCAAGGCGAAGCGATAAATTTTCCCGGACGCGACTCTCACCTCCGGACCTTTTTCAGCAGCCAGGCCAGGTTTTCCCCCAGGGTCTTCATGGTCTGGATGCCCTCGGCGTCGTTGAGGACCTCGCCGGGTTCGCGCCCCATGGCGAAGGCCCAGTAGCTGGAGCCGGGGTTGATGATCTGCTGGTAGAAAAAGAAGAGGTTGAGTGAATTGAAGGCGTGGATCGCCCCGCCCCTGCGCACGGCGATGACGCCTGCGCCCACCTTGCGCTTGAACAGGTAGTCGTTGGCCCGGGCGACATACCCGGTGCGCTCGATGAGGGCCCTTGTACCGGCCGACACGTCGGCAAAATAGGTGGGCGAACCGAGGAGGATCCCGTCGGCCTCGATCATTTTTTCAATACATTCGTTCACGATGTCCTTCGTCACGGCGCAGCGCTTGTCCTTGTTTTTCATGCACTTGTAGCAGGCAATGCAGCCCTGGATCTTTTTCCCCGCGAGCTGGTAGAGCTCGGTCTCGATGCCTTCTTTCTTGATCTCCTCGAGGACCGTGTTGAGCAGGATGGCCGTGTTGCCGTCCTTGCGCGCGCTGCCGTTGAATGCGATCACCTTCATGCCGTTCATCCTCCTTCCCTGTGAATCGATGGTTAAACTTATTGGTTATTTTGGCAGAAAGGGCAAAGAATATCCACAAAATAGGCGTTCACCGCGCCGCCGCATTTTTTTTGCCACGCGGCCATTTTAATGATTGAATTTCCCGTGGATTTTTTATATATACACAGACAATTAAAGGGGGGAGAGCGAGGGAAACCACTCTCCAAGGGATGTTCCGAATTCCTGTAGTTCATTTCCACTGGTCGAGTCCAGAGACCGATGCAGTTTTACAACTCATCATGATTCCTGTGAATCGAAGGCGTCAGCGCGTCATCCGGCTCGACAACTCCGTCTGAACCACGTCAAACAAAGGAAGCAAATCATCCACAAGGAGGGTTACGAATGGTCAGAAATATGATCAAATTGCTTGTCGTCGTACTGAGTCTTGCCCTATTGGGCGGCTGCGCCACGGGCATCACACCGATCCCGGCACAGGACCTCAATGCGAAACTGAAATCCGGTGCAATGGTCCAGAAGACCAACAACTTCGAGGTCATCATGGACACCTCGGCGTCCATGCAGGAGCCCTACTCGTGGTCGCAATTCGGATATACCACCCCGGTAAACGCCACGAAACTGGAATACGAGCAGAGCCTCGTGCGGCTTTTCAACGACACGATTCCCAACCTGAAGCTCACCTCCGGCCTGCGCGATTTTGCAGGGGAGCGCTGGCTGACGCGTCCCTTCATGACAAAACTCTGGTACGGGATGGCCCCCTGGGTGAAGGAAGACTTCAATAAGAACATTTACGAAGTCAACACGGGCGGCGTGGAAAGCCCCCTGGATCTGGCTCTCGGTGCGGCCACGGCGGACCTGAAGCCCCTGGCGGGCCAGTCGGCCGTCATCATCTTCAGCGATGGCCTCGAGATGCCGAAGGCCGTAGCCTCTGCGCAGGCGATGAAGTCGACCCTGAAGGACAAGGTCTGCATCTACGCCGTCCTGATCGGCAAAGACGTTATTACCCAGGATAACCCGCAGGGCGAAGGCAAGGCGCTGCTCGACAAGGTCGTGAAGGCCGGCCAGTGCGGTTACCTTGTGACCGGCAAAGACGTCGAGTCAGCCGCCGGCATGGCCGCGTTCGTCGAGAAGATTTTCCTCGGTCCCGCGGCCGCAGCCGTTGCCGCTCCTCCCGCAGCTGCCATGGTTCCGGCTGCAGACCCCGACTCGATTTATTTCGATTATGACAAGTATAATGTGAAACCCGAATACAAGAGTGTAGTGAAGAAAAATGCCGACTACCTCAAGGCAAACAAGGGCTCTAACGTCACGATCGAGGGCAACTGCGACGAGCGCGGCACCAACGAGTACAACATGGCCCTGGGCCAGAGAAGAGCCGACTCGGCCGCCAAGGCCCTGAAGGCGGCGGGCGTCGACGCCAAGCGGATCAAGACGGTGAGCTACGGCGAAGAAAAGCCGGTCTGCAAGGATGCCAACGAGGCCTGCTGGTCCAAGAACCGCAACGCCAAGTACGTTGTGACAAAGTAAACTGAGCCCGAAGGCCCGAGGCGGGAAGCCGAAGGCCGAGGCTTTCGAAAAAAAGAGGCCCCTGATTTCAGGGGCCTCTTTTTTTTAAATCCCCCTCTTTCCCCCTTTATAAAAGGGGGACGAAGGGGGATTTTTTATTCCGGAATCCGGAATCCGGATGCCCAAAGGCCGCAGGCGGCTGTGCCGCCTGCTAGACTCCCGCCTTCTTGAAGACGCTGTCGATTATCGCTTTCGCCTCTTCCTGGATCCGCGCAAGGTGGGCGAGGTCCTTGAAGCTTTCCGTGTAGACTTTGTAGATGTTTTCCGTTCCCGAGGGTCTGGCGGCGAACCAGCCGTCGCGGGTGACGACTTTCAGCCCGCCGATGGGCATGCCGTTTCCGGGGGCTGCGGTGAAGGTTGCCGTGATCGCCTCCCCGGCCAGCCCCGATGTGCCGACCTGTTCGGGCGAGAGCTTCTCGAGCACGGCTTTCTGCTCGGGCGATGCGGCCACATCCATCCTCTCGTAAAGGGGGCGTCCGAATCTCGCGGCAAGCTCCTCGTAATGCTGCCCGGGGTCGCGCCCCGTTTTTGCCGTGATCTCGGCGGCAAGCAGACCCATGATGAGCCCGTCCTTGTCCGTCGTCCAGACCGTGCCGTCCGTTCGCAAAAACGATGCCCCCGCGCTCTCTTCCCCGCCGAAACCGCAGGAGCCGTCGAGAAGCCCGTCGACGAACCACTTGAACCCTACGGGCACCTCGGAGAGCTTCCTGCCCAGGTGCGCGGCCACGCGGTCGATGAGACTGCTCGAGACAAGCGTCTTGCCCACGACGGCGTCAGGCCGCCAGCCGGGGCGATTCTGGAAGAGATACCAGATGGCGACAGCCAGATAGTGGTTGGGGTTCATGAGCCCGGCGCTTCGCGTCACGATGCCGTGCCGGTCGCTGTCCGGGTCGTTTCCGAAGGCGATGTCGTAGCGGTCCCTGAGGCCGATGAGCCGCGCCATTGCATAAGGTGACGAGCAGTCCATCCGGATCTTCCCGTCCCTGTCCACGGTCATGAACCCGAAGGCGGGGTCCACGTCGCGGTTGACCACAGCCAGGTTGATGCCGTAGCGCGTGGCCACGGGGTCCCAGAAGGGAAGCGATGCACCGCCCATCGGGTCGACGGCAATGCGAATGCCCGAGGTCCGGACGGCTTCCATGTCCAGGACCTGCGCGAGCTCTTCCACGTAGGGGCCGATGTAGTCGTGCTCGTGCGTCGTAGCGGCCCGTATGGCTTTTTCGAACAGGGTCCTCCTCACACCGGAAAGCGTTGCGCGCAGGTGATCGTTGGCGCGGTTTTCGATCCATCGGGTTGCCTCCACATCGGCAGGCCCGCCTTCGGGCGGGTTGTACTTGAATCCGCCATCCTCGGGCGGGTTGTGGGACGGGGTGATGACGATACCGTCTGCAAGGCGCGCTTTCTTCCCGCGGTTATGGGTCAGGATCGCGTGGGAGATGACGGGTGTGGGCGTGTATCCTCGGCCGGCCTGGATCATGGCGTCAACGCCGTTTGCGGCAAGGACTTCCAGGGTCGTCGCGAAGCTTGGCTCCGAAAGGGCGTGCGTGTCCATCCCCACGAAAAGCGGCCCGTCGATTCCCCGGGAAGCCCGGTAGTCGCAGATGGCCTGGGCGGTGGCCAGGATGTGGCCCTCGTTGAAGCTGTTCCGGAAGGATGATCCCCTGTGGCCCGAGGTGCCGAAAGCGACCTTTTCCGCGTCGCGGTTCGCGTCGGGGTGATTCATGTAGTAGGCCGCAACCAGCCGGGGGATATTGACGAGCATGGACTTCGGTGCCGGTTTGCCGGCCAACTCGTGAAGAGCCATCGATGACCTCCGCCTTTCGATATACCTTACTTTATACCATATCCGACCGGTGAAGTTTAATCTCCTCTTCACCCTGAACCCTTGACCCTATACCCTGTACCCTGGCTTTTGTGCAAACCTTCGCTTGACAGGAAAGA
>Ga0351877_1010_pt1 | contig 10477 bp, 12 predicted proteins | sample BONcelFGM3001D13_FD_206775 | JGI IMG/M metagenome (GOLD analysis project Ga0351877, IMG submission 206775) | Enriched cells from coal bed in the Powder River Basin, Montana, United States - BONCAT cells FGM rep3 HSBNCT.FGM.300.1.D13 ...
ATTTCGGGGTCCGCGAGCATGCCATGGGCTCCATCTCCAACGGGCTTGCGGCCTACGGCGGGATCCTCCCCTTCACGGGGACCTTCTTCGTCTTTTCGGACTACATGCGGCCGCCGATCCGGCTTGCGGCCATCTCGCAGCTCCACGTCCTGTTCATCTTCACGCATGACAGCATCGGCGTGGGCGAGGACGGCCCCACCCACCAGCCCATCGAACAGCTCATGGCCCTGCGGGCCGTGCCGAACCTTACGGTCCTGCGGCCGGCCGATGCCAACGAGACGCTAGCCGCCTGGAAGGTGGCCCTGCAGCGCCGCAACCCCACGGTCTTTGTCTTCTCGCGGCAGAACCTGCCGATCCTCGATGCCTCGAAGTACCCCGTCGCCGACGGGGTGAGCCGCGGGGCCTATGTGCTTGCCAGCGGGGGCGACAACCCGGATATCGTCCTGATCGCCACGGGCTCCGAGGTGGCACTCGCCCTGCGGGCGGCCGACGAGCTTGCGGCCAGGAAGGTGCGCGCCCGCGTCGTCTCCATGCCCTCCTGGGAGCTCTTCAGGGAGCAGGGGCAGGGCTACCGCGACGCCGTGATCCCGCCGGAAACGAAAAAGCGCCTGGCCATAGAGGCCGGGGCGACACTCGGCTGGTGGCGCTGGGTGGGCGACGAGGGCGACGTGATCGGCCTGGATCACTTCGGGGCCTCGGCGCCCGGCGATGTGCTCATGGAGAAATTCGGCTTCACCGTGGAGAATGTCGTCGGCAGGGCCCTGAAGCTGTTGGGCAAGGAATAAACGCGGTGAAGTAGCGGGCCTTATCGATAAAGAAGCTTGATTGAAGTCCCGTTTCATGATTCATTAATCCAGAAGACCGATTGAGACTCTCCCGACAAAGCCAAACCCTCCGCAAGGAGGAGACGGAAAGCGGCGGGTCTTGGAATGAAGATGGCCGAGCTGCCGGAGGAGAACCCTTCTGTGCGCTCGGTTTTTTTATTTAAAGTGCAGACCGGGGGTGGGCACATGGCTCAGCAACAAGCCCCTTCAACCTTTGACGCCATCGTAGTCGGTTCAGGGCCCGGGGGGGGCCACAGTCACGCGGGAGCTTGCGCGGGCAGGGAAAAATGTGCTTCTGCTCGAATGGGGGGGGCAGACCTGAAATCCGGGGCAGCTTTATCCAGCTCGCGAGCACGGTGCGCCGGCCCGGCAGAGGCGTCCTCTTCACCCCCGACGGTCTTGCCGTGTTCCGTAATATCACCACGGGAGGCTCCTCGATGTCTTACTATGCGACGGCCTGGGAGCCGCCCGTTGAAGCGTTGAAGCGTTACGGAATCGATGTTTCGAGGGAGCTGGAGGAGATCCGGAGCGAACTGCCCATCAACGTCCTCCCCGACGAGTTGATTGGACCGTTTGCCCGACGAATCACGGCCAGTGCCCGGGATCTCGGTTACGAATGGGACAAGTTCCGGAAGTTCGTATACCTGGACAAGTGCAGGCCGGATTGCGACAAATGCATTTACGGATGCCCGCACGGCGCCAAGTGGACGGCACGGATGTACGCGGAGGAGGCCGTCGGGTCGGGTGCGACGCTTCTGAACGGGGCGCAGGTGATGCGGGTCCTCGTGGAAAACGGAAAGGCCGTCGGGGTTGAGTTTCGGATGAGCGGTGGGGAACAAAAGGCCCTGGCTCCGCAAGTCGTGCTGTCGGCCGGGGGAATCGGTTCGCCAGTTATCCTCAGGGCGAGCGGGATCAAGGCAGCCGGCCGGGACTTCTTCTTCGACCCGCTGATCGGCATCTTCGGAACGGTAAAGGGGATCAAGGGTGGCCGGGAGTTTCCCATGGCCGCAGGCTGCCACTTTGAAGACGAGGGGTACATCCTGTCGGACTACAACTTGCCGGCCCCTCTCTACATGGCCTTTGCCTGCGAGATGCTTCGCTTCGACCGCGCCTTCTCCCACTCCCGCACCCTCCAGATCATGGTCAAAGCCAGGGATCCTCTCGGGGGTCGGCTGACAGACAAGGGTGCAGTAAGGAAGCGTCTGACCGCTGATGACAAGAGACGGCTGCTTCATGGCTGCGAAAGAGCAAAGAGCATTCTGAAACATGCGGGGGCAAAGAACATCTTCAGGACCTGGTACATTGCGGCCCATCCCGGAGGCACGGCGAAGGTCGGCGACCTGGTGGACTCCGATCTCCAGACGGAAATCGAGAACCTCTACGTCTGCGATTGCTCCGTCATCCCCGCCGCCTGGGGTTTTCCACCCGTCTTCACGATTCTCTGCCTGGCCAAGAGGCTCGCTGGACATCTCTCCGCATGAAAGCGGCGAGGGGTGAGCTTGTGTTCCGCATGCGGATTGTGTATAAATAAACGTGTGTCGATAAACCGGTCTTTCCTTTTGAAGACACACACGGGGAATGTCGGCAAGCGTCCCTTTTCCGTCCCGGATCCAAACAAACCTTCCGTTCTCTAACGCCCGTTGCGCCCGTCTTGCTCCAGGAGGGCACCATGAGGAAGGGGAGAATCCGGAGTTTCATCGAGCACCCCCGTGATGGGTGTCATGCGAAAACTACGATACCATCAATGCCATGGATTTTCAATGTAGCTCTCCGGGGAGATCTTCAGCAGGCTCCGCTCTTCTCCTCATCCATTCCCCGATGGGGTGCTAAGGCATTCGGCAACGGGGAATTCATCCGCCCCCTGATTGAGGGAAGGCGGGACAGCGTGCATCATGTAACGTAGCCTGATGAACGTGCAGTGCCTTATGCGGCAAAAGACATGGAGGTAGCCATGCTGAGCGACCAGAAAAAAGCGGAACTGAAGAGCTTCGGCAAACCCGACGAGGTGAGGACGTTTCCCAAGGGGAAAGTGGAGCTGGTCAAAATAGGGGGGGCCATGATCGGCCGGGCGACGCTGGAGCCGGGGTGGAAGTGGTCCACCTCCGTGCAGCCCCTGGCGAAGACCAAGAGCTGCGAAGCCCCGCACTTCCAGTATCACGTCTCCGGGACCATGAAAGTCGTCATGGACGACGGGTCGCAGTTCGATTGCAAGGCCGGCAATGTGTCGCTCCTGCCGGTGGGCCACGATGCCTGGGTGGTCGGCAACGAACCGGTCGTGATCGTAGACTTCCAGGGGATGCTCGATTACGCAAAGACGAAATGAGAACCGTGCAAGCGATCGGTCCCTGCTGAGCGCTTCATAAGATACAGCCTTGTCAACCTCCTTTCCTTCGACGCGGGGAGAAGCGCTTCGGCCTTCTCCCCTGCCTTTTCCGCGGCCGGCGAGTGCAGGGTTGGCCCCTGCAAGCTTACTTGCCCTGGCCCGGCGGGGGTTGATCGACTTTTGTCTCCGCCCGCTCCGCGGGAGGCGAGACAGGGGTTCGTTTATCTTCCGCTGAGGCGCCTTCCGGTTTTTCCGCTGCGCCGTCCTTCTTGTCGGCTACATCCACCGTGCCGGACGTCTGCCCGGGCGGCCTCGGGGCTCCCGTATCCGGCGGCGACCCGTCGGGGGGCGCCTTCATGATGTCCTCGTATTCCTCGATCACGACGCCCCGCTTCACCATGATCCCGTAGACGATCTCGGCCCGCTTCTCCACGTACTTCGACGTGCCCGTGGGGTTGTACTTGAGCGGGTTGGGAAGGACGACGGCAAGCCGGGCAGCCTCCATCGGGGTGAGCTCCGCGGCGGACTTGCCGTAGTAGTGCCGCGAGGCGGCCTCGATGCCGAAGATCCCGTCGCCCCACTCGGCCACGTTCAGGTAGATCTCCAGGATGCGCCGCTTCGACAGGTTGTTCTCGATGCGCCAGGTGAGGATGGCCTCCTTGACCTTCCGCAGGGGGTTTTTCGAAGGGGAGAGGAAGAGGTTCTTGGCGAGCTGCTGGCTGATGGTGCTGCCGCCGTACTTGAGCTTGCCCAGCTTGATGTCCTTCTCGATGGCCTTCTGCATGGCCTCCATATCGAACCCTTCGTGCTGCCAGAACTTGTCGTCCTCGGCGATGAGCACGGCCTTTGCGGCGTAGGGGGAGATCCGCGAGAGGGGGACCCAGGCCTGGTGGATCTTCTTGTTCTTGAGCCCCTTGAACTCCCACTCGAACTCCCGGTGGGTCATGAAGGAGGTCTTTCCGGGGTTTTTCTTCTTCAGCGCCGCGACGTCGTCGTAGTAGAAGGCCGTGGTGGTGTAGACCAGCACCGCCCCCGCCATGAGGAAGACCGCGATGAGGAGAAGCCGGAATATCTTTTTCAGCCGAACCATAGGATAAGTCCCAACTATTATATGGAAAAGAGCTTTTATCGCCTATGGGCGGGGATATCAAGCGCAAAGTTGAGGAATGATTCGCGAGGCTAAAACGGGATCATTGCGAATAGTAATACAAGGCGACCTGCTTTGACAGCTGCCGGTCCCGCAGAATCGACCGATTCAAATGATGGGTCCTTGACATGAAAAAGGCAGGGAGAATCCCTGCCTTTCCGGGTGCAGCCTGATGGATCTTTCCTACATCCGCCTTCTCAGTCCGGCAACACCGACAAGCCCCAACCCGAGAAGCATCAGCGTGAGCGGCTCCGGTACCTGGTTGAAGACGGTCACGAGGTGATTCTGGGTTCCGTCGATTACCATGGTGCCGTTCAGCGTGCCCGTCCCCGTCACCAGGGCAACCTGCGTGCCGACCAGATCGCTGATGAAGGCGCCATAACTCGGGTCACCGACTTTGTCCGGATCCCAATTGAAGCTGAATGAATCTCCGACATCGAAGCTGGTGAAATTGAAACCGAAGACATTTTTGTTCACATTAGCGGTTTCGAAATACGCCGCTGTCCCGCCCGCCGGACCTGACTGACTTTGAACTGCATCGATCACAAAATCACCCTGCAGGGTGTAGGTGATCTGGGATATGGTTGAAGGTCCGCTATTGGCTATGAAGAAATCAATCTGAAATGAATTAAGAGGGCCGGCTGAATAGACATCATAGCTTCCGTACGCTACCGTTGAGCCGGTGACTACCATGCAAAGGATGAGAAAAAAATAACCAAGTTTTTTCATTTCATCAATCCTCCTCTTCATGATTTGTTTGTTAGGAGAGTTTTAACTGACTGGAGAGGTCACGCGTGGGAAGATGTACTATTCGAAACCGTTACAACGTATGCATCAAGTGATTCAAGTATGATGCCGGAAGCCCTTACAAGCATTCATGTCATTGATAATCATGATTAATTTTTGATCCATTCCTTTCTTGCATGCTCAGCTTTCTGTTCGCCAATGTAAAGATATCCGACATATTTCCCCCCGCCGGGGAGGGGAAAACGGAAAAAAAGAATAATATCAGCAAGATTTGCGAATATGTAATTTGTAAATAATTCCGACACTTTTTTGGGGGGGGCGGAATTCGGGTGCTTACCTGGTCAAGGGACACATGAATTTTACGGGAGGTAAAATGAAAAAATTTCAGACACGCTCAGGGCGCTCACAAGCTTGCGAATCCGTGACCGCTTTGTGGAGCGTTACATTTTTAGTGGCACCTTGTTCAGTAGAGAATTGATCGGGCAGGAGAAGGGAACTTCCAGAAGGAGTCCATATACAGTTTCTATAATCGGTAACGGATTCGGATCGCTGTGGATACAGAGAATACAGGGGATTCATGATCAAAAAATATTCCTTACCGACCCGATATGAGCCGCATGGAAGGCATCGTGAGCGGCCGCGGCACGCCGTTGCTCAAAATCTGGTTTACGACCGACGAACGTCATCTCCCCGTGAAGATCGAGACTCGCATTGCGGTCGGCAGCTTTGTCTTCGAGCTTGTCTCCGCAACCTTCTGATGTCCCGGCCTTTCCCAATAAGTTAAACAGGGCAGGATCGTCATGATTCTGCCTCTTTTATTTCAACCGATAATCCTTATACGACCCCCCTGATCCCCACTTCTCTCTATGGGCATGGAAATCAATCATCATTTTACATTGGCCTCGACATTGGCAGCCATTCCATGCATATTCATGCATCCTGAAAAATGTGTCATGGAGCAGCGATCTCATGAGAACGACGAGCAACATCGACAACGGGCCATTCCATACGCTGACGCCCGGAGGCCTTGATGAGTGAAGGGATGACCGGGGCGAAATCCGCTCTCAAAAACGTGTTCGGCTATGATGACTTCTGGCCCCTCCAGGAGGCCATCATCGCTCACCTCCTGGAAAAGAGGAACGCCCTTGTCGTCTTGCCGACAGGGGGCGGCAAGTCCCTCTGCTATCAAATCCCGGCCCTGATCCATGAGGGGTTGTCGATCGTCGTCTCCCCCCTGATCTCGCTGATGAAAAATCAGGTGGACGAGCTTCAGGAATGCGGCGTTGCGGCCGTATATCTGAACAGTACCTTGAAACCCGATGAGTACCGCCGTCATGTCGAGAGACTCAAGGCGAACCACATAAAATTACTTTATCTTTCCCCTGAAGCCCTGCTGAGCCCCAGGACCCTTGCCCTGCTTTCGACGATGAAAGTCGACTGCATGGCCATAGACGAGGCCCATTGTATTTCGGAATGGGGCCATGATTTCCGGCCAGAATACCGTCAACTGGGCGGGTTGCGTCAGACCTTCAAGGACGCGGTTTGTGTCGCCCTGACCGCCACCGCAACCGAGCGGGTGCGCGCCGACATCAAAAAGTCCCTGCAGATCGCCGGGACCGAGGAATTCATCGGCAGTTTCAATCGCCCCAATCTCTTCCTGGAAGTGGAGCCCAAGATCACACCTCTCGAGCAGATCGCGGAATTCCTGAAGCCATACCGGAACGAATCGGGGATCATCTATTGCTTTTCGCGCAAGCAGACGGAGCATCTCCATGAATTTCTCCATAAAAAGGGCTATTCCGTCAGGCCTTACCATGCCGGCCTGTCCGACGAGGTGCGCACGGAAAACCAGAACCTCTTTGTCAAGGATGACGTCCAGATCATCGTGGCGACGATTGCCTTTGGCATGGGAATCAACAAACCCAATGTCCGTTTCGTCATCCATTATGACCTGCCCAAAAGCCTGGAGACCTACTACCAGGAGATCGGGCGGGCCGGACGGGATGGTCTGCCGGCCCGTTGCTTGATGCTCTTCGGTTATGGCGACGTGCGGAATGTCCGGTACTTTATCCAGCAGAAAACCGGGAATGAACAGGTGGTGGCCAATATTCTCCTGGACACCATCCTGGGTTACGCGGAGACCGAGCTCTGCCGGCGCGTCCCCCTGCTGGAATATTTCGGCGAAAAGTCCGTCCAGGCTGCCTGCGGGATGTGCGACAATTGCAAAATCGAGCAGAAGGATCTCTCCGACATCACGATTCCTGCGCAAATGTTTCTTTCCTGTGTCAAGCGGGTCGGTGAGAGCTTCGGCGCCGGTCATGTCGTCGATATTTTGCGCGGCTCAAAATCGATCAAGGTTCTCCAACATGAACATGATCAGTTATCCACCTATGGCATCGGAAAGTCACATTCATCAAAGCAGTGGCGCCACCTTGCCCGTCAGTTTGTTCGCAAAGGTTTAGTGATCCAGGATCTGGAGCACGGGGCCCTGAAACTGACCCGGAAGGCTTGGGATGTTTTGAGAGGCACGGAAACCGTCTCGGGGCGGCTGGAGAAGGAGGGTGCGGATCTCATTCCCAGGGCGGAAGTCCCCGGTCAATACGACCCCGGCCTATTTGAACTCCTGCGGAAGAAGCGCAAAGAAATCGCCGACCGGATGAACATCCCTCCCTATACGGTATTCCATGACCGGACACTGAAGAAAATGGCAACCCATCTGCCGCAAACAAAGGATAGTCTTTCCCAAATACACGGGATAGGAGCTGCGAAACTGGAGAAATATGGAGACGTCGTCCTGGACATCATCAGGCAATACTGCCGGATTCACAAGATCGCAGAGCGGCCGAATCTGCCTTGAAACAAGCGGGAACCCATAAACAAATCTCTTGAAATGGATTATCCGTTTACAAATGCAGTAGATGATATGAAACAGGCATAACCCAACATAACCCCCTAACCCTCAAGAGGGGGAGCGCATGAGCTAACAGACCCCATATCTCAGAAGAGAGCGGGGTTTTTGCATTTGGGTTTCCAGGAGGGGAGGGAAATGTTCAAATACAAGACACGACTCCAAGAAACACCCCAATGGCCTTGACAGGCGCACACAAATTATGCATACTGATACATACGTAAAGTATGTACTGGAGTGGTGAATCTTATGAGAACGACGATCAACATCGAAGACGATCTGATCCGCAGGGCGGCTGAACTCACCGGCATCAGGGAGAAAACGTCCCTGGTGAAGCTTGGACTGGAGACCTTGATTGCACGGGAAAGCGGCAAGCGGTTGGCAAAGCTCGGGGGAACCGAAACGAAGCTCAATGCGATACCAAGACGCAGGGCCAAGGATAATTAGCATGGTGCTGGTGGACACGTCGGTGTGGGTGGCGCATCTGCGGACAGGGGCCGTTGGTCTGGATGCGTTATTGAGTGAGGGCCATGTTTTTTGTCACCCCTTCGTCATTGGGGAACTTGCCTGCGGCAATCTCAAAAACAGGGTAGAGATTCTCTCGCTGCTGCAGGCTCTCCCCGCGGCAGTGCATGCGGAGCATGAAGAAGTGATGCACTTCATCGAGGAGCACGGCCTGATGGGAAAAGGGCTGGGCTATGTCGATGCCCATCTTCTTGTCGCGGCCGTTCTGACACAAGCGCCCCTATGGACTTTCGACAAGAAGCTGCAGGAAGCATCGTCCAGGCTGGGGTTGTCGTACGGGTAATATCTAATTCTCATCTAATCCAAATCTGCAAATGTGAGGGGCGTCCCCTATCTTTCCTAGAACTGAAAGAAGATGTTAAAAAGGGCCAGCAGTCCTTCTTAATCATCTTCATAAGCTCATTGTAACTTTTCTTTATTTTGTCGCGCACCTCGGATTGCGACATTGGGGCGGCATCCTCGATTAATCCGCCTGCAATTTTCAAAAGTTCACATTTCTTTGCGGTACCCATTTTCTGTCTGCTTTATCTAAACTGACCCGCCACCAATAAACAAATCTCTTGAATTAGAGAGATTATGCGTTTACAAATGCAACGGACGAAATGAAACAGGCATAATCCAACATAACTGCTTAACCCTCGAAGGGTAAGAGCCATGATTTAAATGACCCCGCATCTCAGAAGAGAGCGGGGTTTTTTCGCGTGAGGGGATGGATGGTGATGGGGAAATACAGGATGCGACCCCGGTAATTCCATGAATGTCAGACACAGCTTAAAGGAGGGTGGACTATGCCGCTGCTAACGAAACAGACGGGCAAACAGCTTGTCGAAACACTGACGGGACCCGGTGATGAACTTCTTTATGAGGCTGCTCATCAGATCAATCCAAACAACACGTTGAAAACGACGACAGAGCGCTGGTACGACAAACAGCTCAAAGCCACCAACCAGCAACTGATCAAGGGAGTGCCAATGAAACTTGGCGCAGCGAGTGAAGCTATAGAGGCCGGCAAATTGGCCTGGGACATTATCAAGGAAGGGAAAGTAGTCGGGCAGTCATCTGACGCGATGACCGCGGTTCTCGCGAAAGTGGACAGGGATCCAATGAACTACGTAGGCGCAAAGGATGGTGAATCGGGCGTATATACGTGGGAAGTCAACGATGCGTTCCATGCGTTCGGAAAGATCAACTACGTGACGATTCGTCTGAAAGTGCAAGGGAAGTATCATGCGACGCCTCGCTCAACATCCCCTGCGCCGAAGGGTTACTATCTGCCCAGCGTGTACGTCAATATCCTGAGGTGCAAAGTCAACTTTCCTTGTTCCGCAAGCGGATCGGCCAATCTGGCAAATCCGTCTAACATAGGCAGTGAGGAGGAAGCAAACGCCGAAGTAAAGATTCACGCGAAGCTCACAGCAGGCTGGTTCGCACAGCATATAGGGATCACTGTCGGTTTCCAGGCAACCGGCACCGGCGGATTCAGGCTCCTCGGGAGAGAATAGTCACGTGTCCGACTGACAGGGGCGTCTAATCGACCGTCTCGGAGGAGAGCGGAATTTTTGTGTGGGGGGGGATGGAAGGGAAGATGTTTAAATGCAAGACCTGACCCTATTGCCCTACTAAATACGCGATAACAAGAAGAAATCAATGCCCGAGTTGACAACCACTGTCAGATTAGCCTCTGTTCAGGACACATGACATTTGACATGGTGCGAATCTCAATATTTATGTCTGGCAGAGTTGTTTGTCTCGATTATGTTGAAATACAAGGCCTGAACCCACTTCTTCCACGGCATAGGGAAGGCGCATTCAGCAAAGCAATGGCGCCACCTGGCCCGCCAGTTCATTCGCAAAGGCCTGATGATCCAGGATCTGGAGCACGGGGCCCTGAAACTGACCCGGAAGGCCTGGGATGTTTTGAGAGGCACGGAAACCGTCTCGGGGCGGCTGGAGAAGGAGGGTGCGGATCTCATTCCCAGGGCGGAAGTCCCCGGTCAATACGA
>Ga0351877_1181_pt3 | contig 9885 bp, 5 predicted proteins | sample BONcelFGM3001D13_FD_206775 | JGI IMG/M metagenome (GOLD analysis project Ga0351877, IMG submission 206775) | Enriched cells from coal bed in the Powder River Basin, Montana, United States - BONCAT cells FGM rep3 HSBNCT.FGM.300.1.D13 ...
GTCATCGTGGCCGTCGGCGACCAGCCCGACCTGTCCTTTTTGCCCGGGTCCATCACGACGGAGCGCGGCTTCATCGTCGTCAACGAACGCTTCCAGACGAGCGACCCCAAGGTTTTCGCCGTGGGCGACACGGTGAAGCTGGGGCTCCTCACGGAGGCCATCGGGGCGGGCCGCAAGGCGGCCGAGTCCATCGACGCATTGCTCAAGGGCCGCGAGGTCTCCCTCGACACGCTGCCGCAGATCCCGACATCCCGGATCAAGCTTGAATACTACGACCCGCGGGTGAAAGGGTTCGGCGATGCAGATGACTGCGCCGGCGAGTGCGCCTCCTGCGGCTCCTGTCGGGACTGCTCCGTCTGCGTCACGATGTGCCCGCAAAATGCCATCTCGCGCACCGACCTGGGAGACGGCGCCTACGAGTATATCGTCGACCCCGACCGGTGCATCGGCTGCGGTTTCTGCGCGGGGGCATGCCCCTGCGGGATCTGGCAGCTCGTGGAGAACGCGCCCTTCGAGAACATGACACAGGCGGAATGAAAGCAGGAGGGCACCCGGGATGCCTCCCCGGAACCCCAAACAGGAAAGAACTAGATTTTTTTCACAGGCTCTGTCAAAATTCCAGATTCGATGCCTGTGAATCGCACCGGATTGAATAATGATGAACCCACCAAGGAGGATGGTATGACCAATATCAGAGATGCCAAAGATGTACAGAAATTCGTCAAGGACAAGAACGTCAGCTTCATTCAATTCTGGTTCACCGACGTCCTTGGAAAACTGAAAAACTTCAGCGTAACCCCGTCAGAACTCGAGGAGGGCATGGCCGAGGGTATGGGATTCGACGGATCCTCGATCGAGGGCTTTGCCCGCATCGAGGAGAGCGACATGATCGCCCTGCCGGACCCCAAGACCTTCCAGCTCATCCCCTGGCGCCCCAGCGACCGCCCGGTGGCCCGGATGTTCTGCGACATCATGAACCCCGACGGCACCCCTTACACGGGAGACCCCCGCTATGCCCTGAAGAGAATCCTCGCCAAGATCGCAAAGCAGGGATACACGTTCTACGTGGGCCCCGAGCTCGAGTACTTCTACTTCGCCAACGACACCGATACCGAGGTCCTGGATCAGGCCGGCTACTTCGACGGCCTGCCCACCGACCGGGGGACGGACCTTCGCCGCCAGACGATCTTCGCGCTTCAGAGCATGGGCATCCGCGTCGAGTACAGCCATCACGAAGTGGCCCCGAGCCAGCACGAGATCGACCTGCGGTATATGGACGCCATGACGATGGCCGACACGGTCATGACCTACCGCGTGGCCGTCAAGGAGATCGCCCGGCAGAACGGCGTCTACGCGACATTCATGCCCAAGCCCATCTTCGGCCAGAACGGCAGCGGCATGCACGTCCACCAGTCGCTCTTCAAGGGCAGCAAGAACTCCTTCTTCGACGCGAAGGACCCATACCACCTCTCCACAACGGCCAAGAGCTACATCGCCGGGATCATGCGGCACGCCCGCGAGATCACGGCCGTAACCAACCAGTGGGTGAACTCCTACAAGCGCCTGGTGCCCGGCTACGAGGCGCCCGTCTACTGCGCCTGGGCCCGCCGCAACCGCTCCGCCATGGTCCGCGTGCCCATGTACAAGCCCGGCAAGGAAAAGGCCACCCGCATCGAGTTCCGCTCGCCCGATCCCACCTGCAACCCCTACCTGGCCTTTGCCCTCATGCTGGGGGCGGGCCTGAAGGGCGTCGAGGGCAAGTACCCCCTGCCCGAGCCGGTGGAGCATGACATCTTCGAGATGGACGCGAAGGCGCGGGCCGAGGCCGGGATCACCTCTCTGCCCGGAAGCCTCTGGGAAGCCCTCGAGGAGTTCAAGCAGAGCGTGATGGCCAACGAGGTGCTGGGCGACCACATCTTCGGCAAGGTTATCGCGAACAAGGAAAAAGAGTGGGACATGTTTCGGACTCACGTCACGGATTTCGAACTCAACCGCTATCTGCCGATGCTGTAAAACCGGAAAGGGGCAACCCGACGGGTTGCCCCTTTTTTTACAAACGATTGCAGACAGCACTCCACTTACGGTATAAACGCTGCGACGGTGACGCTTTTCCCGGGAGCCACCCGCAGCATTTCATGTAACCGCACCGACGAGGAAACGCCGTGCATCTGCTGAGAAAAAAGCCCAAGGCAGTCCTGGTCCTCGAGGACGGGAGCGTCTTCCGGGGTTACGCCTTTGCCCACGCGGGACAGTCCATGGGCGAGGTCGTCTTCAACACGGGAATGACGGGCTACCAGGAAATCCTCACGGACCCTTCCTACAAAGAACAGATCGTGACGATGACCTACCCCCTCATCGGCAGCTACGGGATCAACCCCGACGACATGGAGTCGGCAAAGATTCACCTCGAAGGGTTCATCGTCAAGGAGTACCAGCCCGTCCCCAGCAACTGGCGCTCCCGCAAGACCCTGAAGGAGTTCCTCGAGGAGCACAAGAAACTCGGCGTCGAAGGGATCGACACGCGGGCCCTCACACGCAGGATCCGGACGGTGGGCGCCATGAAGGGAATCCTCTCGACGGAGACGGACGACACGCGGATTCTGCTCGACAGGGTCCGGGCCTACCCGGGACTCGTGGGCAGGGACCTCATCCCCTTCGTCACCTGCGAGAAGCCCTATCTCTGGAAAGACAACGGCCCCCGGCCCATCGAGCTTCTCGAAAAAGCGACATCGCGCCTGCGCGTCGTCGTCATCGACTGCGGCGTCAAATACAACATCCTTCGAAACCTCGAGAAGCGGGATTGTGATGTGATCGTCGTGCCCTGCACCTCGACGGCGCCCGAGATCCGGGCCTATAAGCCTGACGGGTTGCTCCTGAGCAACGGCCCCGGCGACCCGGCCACCCTGCCCTACATCGTCAACACGGTCCGGGAGCTTCTGGGGCAGACGCCCATCTTCGGCATCTGCCTCGGGCACCAGATCCTGGGTCAGGCCCTGGGCGGCTTGACGGCCAAGCTCAAGTTCGGCCATCACGGCATCAACCAGCCGGCCAAGAGCTTGAAAAGAAACCAGGTCGAAATCAGCTCCCAGAATCACGGCTTCACGGTCATCCCGGAAACCCTCGGGAACCGGATCGAAAAGACGCACGTGAACCTCAACGACAACACCCTCGAAGGCCTCTTCGTCCCGGAAATGAAAGCCTTCAGCGTCCAGTACCACCCCGAGGCGGCACCCGGTCCCCAGGACGCAAACTATCTCTTCACGGAATTCACCGACCTCATGCGGAAAGAGAAGCGCAGCGATGCCTAAGCGTACGGACCTGAAAAAGATCCTCATCATCGGCTCCGGGCCCATCATTATCAGCCAGGCCTGCGAGTTCGACTACTCGGGCACCCAGGCCTGCAAGGCCCTCAAGGAGGAGGGCTACGAGGTCATCCTCATCAACTCCAATCCCGCCACGATCATGACGGACCCCGAGACGGCCGACCGGACATACATCGAGCCCATCACCCCGGAGGCGGTGGCCAAGATCATCGAAAGGGAACGGCCCGACGCCATCCTCCCCACCCTCGGGGGTCAGACGGGCCTCAACACGGCCGTCGGTGTCGCAAAGCTCGGGGTGCTGGAAAAATACGGTGTGGAGCTCATCGGCGCCTCCCTCGAGGTCATCCACAAGGCCGAGGACCGGGAGAAGTTCCGCGACGCCATGAATAAAATCGGCCTGCGGGTGCCCCGCAGCGGCTTCGCCCGCAGCATGGGCGACGTCTCCAAGGTGGCCGACGAGATCGGGTTTCCCATCATCATCCGGCCTTCCTTCACGCTGGGAGGAACGGGCGGCGGCGTGGCCTACAACCGCGAAGACCTCGTCGACATCGCCAAGCAGGGACTCGACGCCAGCATGATCGGCGAGATCATGCTCGAGGAGTCCGTCCTCGGCTGGAAGGAGTACGAACTCGAGGTGATGCGCGACAAGGCCGACAACGTCGTCATCATCTGCTCCATCGAGAACTTCGACGCCATGGGCGTCCACACGGGCGACTCCATCACGGTGGCGCCCGCCCAGACGCTCACCGACATGGAATACCAGGAGATGCGCAACGCCTCCATCGCCATCCTGAGGGAGATCGGCGTCGAGACGGGCGGCTCCAACGTCCAGTTCGCCGTCAACCCGAAAAACGGCGAGATGGTCGTTGTCGAGATGAACCCCCGCGTGTCGCGCTCCTCCGCCCTTGCCTCGAAGGCCACGGGCTTCCCCATCGCCAAGATCGCAGCCAAGCTCGCCGTAGGCTACACCCTCGACGAGATCCCCAACGACATCACCCGCGAGACAATGGCCTCCTTCGAGCCCACCATCGATTACGTCGTCACGAAGATCCCGCGCTGGACCTTCGAGAAGTTCCCCGAAACGGAAGACCTCCTCACGACATCGATGAAGTCCGTCGGCGAGACCATGGCCATCGGCCGGACCTTCAAGGAATCCCTCCAGAAGGCGGTGCGCTCCCTCGAGATCGGCCGCTTCGGCCTGCTGCAGCAGCTCCCCCCCGACATCGCGAGCGCCGAGGAATTCCTGATTCCCAAGCTCACAACGCCCAATTCGCAGCGGCTCTTCTACGTCGCCACGGCCATCCAGTGCGGCATGACGATCGAGGACATCTCGCGGCACACCTATATCGATCCCTGGTTCCTGCACCACATCAAGGAGATCGTGGAAACCGAAAACGCCTTCCGGGTCCTCTCGCCCTCGGCCGATGCGCTGCGCGAGGCCAAGGCCCTCGGGTTTTCCGACCGAACCCTGGCTCAGCTCTGGAACAAGACGGAGCAGCAGATCCGCGATCTGCGCAAACAGCACAAGGTTACCCCCGTCTACAAGCTCGTCGACACCTGCGCCGCCGAGTTCGAGGCCTTCACTCCCTACTACTACTCGACCTACGAGACCGAGGACGAGTCACGGCCCTCGACGCGAAAAAAGGTCGTCATCCTCGGCAGCGGCCCCAACCGGATCGGCCAGGGCATCGAGTTCGACTACTGCTGCGTCCATGCCTCCTTCGCCCTGCGCGAGGAAGGCTTCGAGAGCATCATGGTGAACTCCAACCCCGAGACGGTCTCGACGGACTACGACACCTCCGACAAGCTCTATTTCGAGCCCCTGACCCTCGAGGATGTCCTCCACATCCTCGATACGGAAAAGCCCTACGGGGTCATCGTCCAGTTCGGCGGCCAGACGCCACTCAACCTGGCTCGCGGTCTTGCCGCGGCAGGCGCTCCCATCCTGGGCACGTCCCCGGAGGCCATCGACCGCGCCGAGGACCGTGAGCGATTCGGCGAGATCGTCCGCAGGCTCAAGCTCAACCAGCCCGACAACGACAACGTGACGAACGTCGAGGGGGCCCTGGAGGCAGCCGATCGGATCGGCTACCCCGTTCTCGTCCGGCCTTCCTATGTGCTGGGCGGTCGGGCCATGGAGATCGTCTACGACGCGGCCACGCTTCGAGAGTACATGGATCGGGCACTTCTCATCTCGCCCGATCACCCGATCCTCATCGACAAGTTTCTCGAGGACGCCGTGGAGCTCGACGTGGACGCCATCAGTGACGGGACCCACACCGTGATCGGTGGCATCATGGAGCACATCGAGGAGGCGGGCATCCACTCGGGCGACAGCGCCTGCGTGCTGCCGCCGTTCTCCTTCTCCGAGGATCTGCTCAAGACGATCGAAAAGCAGACCCGCATGCTCGCCCGCGAGCTGGGTGTCGTAGGGCTCATGAACATCCAGTACGCAATCAAGGACGGCATCCTGTACGTCCTCGAGGTCAACCCCCGGGCATCCCGGACGGTTCCCTTCGTGTCGAAGGCCATCGGCGTGCCCCTGGCGAAGCTTGCGACCAAGGTCATGCTGGGGAAAACCCTCAAGGAGCTGGGCTTTACCGGAAAAGACAGGCCGAAGCACATCTCCGTCAAGGAATCCGTCTTCCCCTTCAACCGCTTTCCCAACGCCGACATCATCCTGGGGCCCGAGATGAAGTCCACGGGAGAGGTCATGGGCATCGACCGCTCCTTCGGGATCGCGTTTGCCAAGTCCCAGATGGCCGCAGGGTTCGAGCTGCCCCGGAAGGGAACCGTCTTCATCAGCGTCCACGACTCCCACAAGGAAAAGATGGTCCCCATCGCCAGGACACTGAAAGACATGGGTTTCCGGCTCCTTGCCACACGGGGTACGGCTGCTTATCTTAAAGCTGACGGAATCCAGTCCGACACGATCTGCAAAGTGAGCGAAGGCCGTCCGCACGTCGTCGACTTCATCAAGAACGGGGACATTCATCTCGTGATCAACACCGGCATCGGCCGCCGGTCGTCTCTGGACGCCCACCACATCCGCCGCGGGGCCCTCATGTACAACGTCCCCTACACGACGACGATCGCCGGGGCCAGGGCCGTGAGCGAGGCCATCGGGGCCCTCCAGAAAGAGGAGTGGCAGGTATGCCCGCTGCAGGAGTACTACAAAGGACAGGGTTCAGGGTCCAGGGTACAGGGTCCAGGAAAAAAGAAAGAAAAGACTAGGGACAGCAGGCGACAGGCGACAGCAAGAAAAAAGCCGCAAGCGTCAAGCCGGAAGAAGAAGTGACAACGTCCCTTTAACGAGGCAAGGGATAGGCAATACCATGATACTCGATGATTGGATACGAGAGGGCAGGCCCCGCGAAGAGTGCGGCATCTTTGCCGTGCACGGCCACGAGCAGGCTGCGAGACTGACCTATTTCGGACTCTTCGCACTCCAGCACCGGGGACAGGAAAGCGCCGGCATCATCACGGCGGACGGCAAGGCGGTCTACGAGCACAAGGGGATGGGCCTCGTCTCCGAAGTCGTTCACGAAAGCAACCTGCAGAAACTTCACGGCCACATGGCCATCGGTCATGTCCGCTATTCCACAACGGGCTCATCGACCCTGTCCAACGCCCAGCCGTTTCTCGTTCACCACGCCGGCGAGCCCTACGCCCTGGGCCACAACGGAAACCTCATCAACGCCCAGTTGCTTCGTTCCCAGCTCGAGAAACAGGGCTCCATCTTCCAGTCCACCATGGACAGCGAGATCATCGTCCACCTCATGGCCCATCATCTCCGCAATGGCTTCGATGAGGCCCTCGTGAAGGCACTCGGGAAGGTGAAGGGGTCCTACTGCCTCGTCATGCTGACCAAGGACAAGGTCATCGCCGCCCGCGACCCGAGGGGGTTCAGGCCGCTCGCCATCGGGAAACTCGGCGAGGCAACCATCGTCGCCTCGGAAACCTGCGCCTTCGATCTGCTCGGCGCCACCTATGTGCGCGACGTGGAGCCCGGTGAGATCGTCATCATTGACAACACGGGGCTGAGGAGCCTGAAACCGTTCCGGAAAGTCCGGCCCGCTCACTGCATCTTCGAGCTCGTCTACTTCGCACGGCCCGACAGCCACATCTTCGGCCAGAACGTGTACCTCTGCCGCAAGCGCTTCGGCCACCAGCTCGCCCGGGAGTACCGTCCGGAGGTGGACCTCGTCATGCCCTTCCCCGATTCGGGAAACTACGCGGCCCTGGGATACGCCGAGGAAAGCAAGCTGCCTTTCGAGATGGGAATGATCCGCAACCATTACGTGGGCCGTACGTTCATCCAGCCCTCCCAGGCCATCCGTGATTTCGGAGTGCGCGTGAAGCTCAACCCCGTGAAACCCCTGCTCGAGGGTAAGCGCATCCTCATCGTGGAAGACTCCATCATCCGCGGAACCACGAGCCGCAACCGCATCCGCAACCTCCGCCAGATCGGCGTGAAGGAAATCCACATGGGCATCAGCTGCCCCCCGACCCGCAACCCCTGCCCCTACGGCATTGATTTCTCCTCGAAGGGGGAACTCGTCGCGGCCGAAAAAGGGGATGTCGACGCCATCGCCCGCTTCATCGGCCTGGACTCGCTCTACTACCTCAGTCCCAAAGGGATGGTCGAAGCCACCCAGATGGACCCCAAAAGCTTCTGCCTTGCCTGCTACTCGGGAAAATATCCCCTCCCCGTCGAGGAAGAACTCGACAAGTACTGCATGGAGGACCGGGTATCGTGCGAGCCCCAGCAGGATGATCTCCCCTTCATCTCCTGATGTGCAGGTGATAAGGGACCATCTGCTGCGTTCTTCGGCCCTTGTCGCTCGACGTACCGACCAAGTACGCCTCCGCTCCGCGGGCCTGCAGTGCCTTGCATCTGGCCCCTTCTGACCTGCCCATAAGATACCCGGAACCAATCGATTGTCTTCGCTCGCGCTGAATGCTATGCGTCCGTCTTCAGGCATCAAGAATGCGAAGATCGGAAGAGCAGCAGTGAGGAAGAGCGGAAAATTATAAAAGACGGTTCATTTGATCTGTCCTGAACAGCACATGATCTTACAGGTGATATCAATAGGAGTACTGACTGCAGCCTACGAGTCTGCACATCATCGGGACAAGACGAATTGAACATTTGCGTTTGAAAATAAAAAAGCAGGGCCATTTCTGACCCTGCTGTTAGCATTTGGTGTTGCAGAGAGGTAAAGATAGCTTAATGTTCCGACGGAAGCCGCAGAAGTCGCAGTGTTGCACCGTAATTTTCGTCATCCGTTCCAACAAATATCTGAAAACCGTATTCATCGCTTTCACGGATTGCAACAGACTCCACCTTGAAACCATGGAGAGTCCCTTTGAGCTGGGGAGTGCCAAAGAGAATGACCTCTGGTTCGCCGCTGATCTCTGTCAATGATCCGATGCAGTAGACGGCACTCGCGAAGGGGCCGTTGTCGGGGTCGGGCAGTCCAGCCGTCTCCGCGTCAAAAGCTGAGGCGATATAGATCAGACCCCCGCTGTCGAGATCCATTGCGACCAGCGGCCGGTTAAACGCAGAGGGATCGGGATTGGGAAAGGTAGCTGACCGGATCGGACCAAAGGAAAGAGTATCAGGGTCGAACACCGCCCAGCGCAACTCGGTGCTGGCGCGTTCGCCAAAGAGAAATACAAATCGGTCCCCGAGTGCCGCAACAGCACTCGCTTCAACATTATGGATGGACACAGGCCACGTGGTCACAGCGACGATCCGTACCCGGTTATCCTCCACCCTCGCTTTGAAGATCCTCTGAAACCCTGGATTCCCGTTATCCCCACTCTCCACGAGCAGTACGTCGTTCGTTCCGGGAATGCGTGCGGCGCTTTCGAGGTCATTGCTTTTTAGCCCACCGAAGTCGAGCGCCTGTGGTTTCCACAGAACACCCTTCGAGTCAGCGGGTAAAGAGAGCAGGCTGACGCGCGGGTTTCCCGATTCGCCCACCGCCTTGGCGTCGTGGACCGCAAGAAAGCGATCTCCCCCGAGCCAGACCAGCCCGCTAAGATCGGGCAGGTCGGATGACTGCCGAAATCCCTGCGAACCGGAGTGAGGGTTTGGCCGGCTCATCTCAGAGCGAACCAGCGTTGCAGCTTCAACCGTTCCAACATAGACTCCAGCATGGAGGATGCATGCTGTACAAAAAACAACAAAGAATGAGAAACTAAAGATAGTTTTCTTCATGACTACCCCCTTGCGAATATTATTCTGCAAATCTGGTATGTGACAATATTTGAACCTGCGCACATCTTTACAGCCATACTGCAATAGCTACTTCATAAGCCTGAGTTTATATTCGAACTTACGATGATCGGACACTTGTTAGGAGCTATCGGTCTGAGAACAAGTTGTTCAGGCGTGAAACAGAAAAATATTTCCCCCGCTGAATTGATAAAATAACAAAGGAAGTTAAGTGGAAAATAAGATCAGAAGATGTGGTGACGCATTTCAGCAGCTCCTTGCCCCTTGAGGCATTGGAACGCTGGAAATATGTAATAATGTTCCAACTGTTAGTAATAA
>Ga0351877_1195_pt1 | contig 9180 bp, 7 predicted proteins | sample BONcelFGM3001D13_FD_206775 | JGI IMG/M metagenome (GOLD analysis project Ga0351877, IMG submission 206775) | Enriched cells from coal bed in the Powder River Basin, Montana, United States - BONCAT cells FGM rep3 HSBNCT.FGM.300.1.D13 ...
AGCTCCCGGATTTAAAATCATCCCGGATTCTGAACTGGTGAATGGCCCATCGACAGCCAATTTCAGTGCAGCAGCTTTCCTTGAAGGCCGTCAGGGGTACTTGAAAAATTACAATGAAGACATAGATGAAGTCCCAACTTCAGGGGCCGAAATCGTCGATAAGATCGCCCGCGAATATTCGGTCAATCCGCGTTTACTGCTGGCGTTATTGGAATATATGGGCGGTTGGGTCACCAATCCACGCCCATCCGGTGAACAGATCGCCTCTCCTCTGGGCAAAATAGACCCGGCCTATAAAGGTCTGTATCGGCAATTGAGTTTTGCTGCCAACAACTTGAACAAAGGCTTTTATTTGTGGCAGTCCAGCGCCCTCTCCCGTTTCATTCTGGTTGATGGGACTTTTATCACCCCCAACCCGACGGTGAATGCCGGAACGGTTGGCGTGCAATATTTCTTCAGCCAGGTGCTTGCCAGACCGGCCTGGGAGAAAGCCATAACCGATCACGGGTTTATCACCCAGTACCAATTCCTGTTTGGATACCCTTTTGACCTTGGTGTAGAACCTCTCCTGCCTCGAAATATTCACCAACCCAAATTACAGCTTCCTTTTGAACCGGGTGTCAAATGGGCCTTTACTGCCGGCCCACATTCTTCTTGGGGAAATGGTTCTGCCTGGGGAGCATTGGATTTCGCGCCACCCGGCGATATGCTGGGTTGTAATTCTTCTGATGACTGGGTGGTTGCTGCCGCAGATGGCTTGATCACCCGATCCACGAACGGTCAGGTTGTTCAAGATTTGGACGACGATGGGAAGGAACAAACCGGCTGGTCGTTGTTATATATGCATATAGAAAAAAGGGATAGAGTGGAACCCGGCACTTTCGTGAAAGCCGGGGAACATATTGGTCATGCCTCCTGTGAAGGCGGTATTGCTACTGGCACTCATTTGCACATCGCCAGACGGTATAATGGCACGTGGATTGCAGCAGATGGATCCATGCCTTTTGAAATGGATGGCTGGGAATCTTCCGGCCAGGGATCGGAATACGACGGTGCTCTTACCAGTAAAGATAAAAGTGTGGAAGCCTGGGATGGTCGCAAAGCAGAAAATGAAATCCAGCGGTAGGCGCTATTTTTCGCTCCTCCTGCTGGGAACCATGTTCTCTGCTTCCTGCGCACCGGCCTATACCAGTCCAATAGACCTGACTGCCACGGCATTTACCCGTAAACCATCAAGTACCCCGGCCTTACTTACTGCTGAAATAACCGGGAAACCGGCTGGGTTGGATGGTAAACAGGCAGCGGTATTGCCCATCAACACACCCGTCAAACTCCAACCAACCGGAACTCAGACCATTGCCGAAATTCCGGCGGCGGTAAATACACCGGTTCAAAGTGAACCATCACCGACCATTCCCTCCACAAAAACTCCCTTACCGACATCTTTTGTACCGGAACCAACGAAAACGAAAATCCCGATTGCAGCCAGTCCAACTTCAGCACCCACCACCACTGACACAGCAGGTGCAGCGACTGGTGAACCAACCCTGCCGGAGAGCAATAAAAGCCAGAAAATGGTGCTGTACTATTCCCAGGCCGGTGATACCCGTCCGGCTGTGGCTGTGCGCTTTGGTGTGCGCACTTTTGAAATCACTTCCCCGCAAGATATCCCCAATGCGGGATTACTCAACCCAAACCAGCTTCTGGTAATACCCAACAATTTGAATGAAACCGGCCCAAGCGGGATTTTAATGCCGGATAGTGAAGTCGTTTATTCACCATCCGCGCTTGATTTTGACATCAATGAATATGTCAAAGAGAGCGGCGGTTATCTGAGCACCTATAAAGAATATCTCAGCAGCGGATGGCATACTGGAGCGGAAGTCATTCAACGCGTGGCCATTGAAAACTCCGTCAATCCGCGCCTGCTGCTCAGTCTGCTGGAATTTCGCAGTCACTGGGTCACCGGTCAACCAGCCGGCCCATTGGAGATCGAATACCCGATCAGTCACTCGGCTATGGCTACCCAGGGGCTGTATCACCAATTAAGTTGGGCGGTGCAGCAGTTTTCCATTGGATATTATGGCTGGCGGGCTGGAATTCTTACCACGATAACATTTCCTGATGCCACCACTTTACATATGGCACCTGAATTGAACGCCGGAACGGTGGCTGTTCAATATTTCTTTTCAAAGATCGAGAACAAAGATAAATGGGGCGCTGCACTATATTCCCCCGGAAACCTCTCCGAACTGCATGAAAAGATGTTCGGCAATCCCTGGTTACGGGCGCAGACGGTTGAACCGTTGTACCCGACCGATTTGAAACAACCAGTACTGGAACTTCCTTTCAAAGCTGGTGCAAGTTGGAGTTTTAGCGGCGGACCGCATTCCGCCTGGGGGCCAGATGGCGCTCTGGCAGCGCTTGATTTTGCACCGCCCAGCAATTTCCACGGCTGCGCGGAATCCATCGAATGGATTTCTGCCACCGCACCTGGATTGGTCGTCCGCTCCGCCAATGGTGTGGTTATCGTCGACCTTGACGGGGATGGCTTCGAACAAACCGGATGGGCTATCCTTTACCTGCATGTTGCCACAAAAGACCGGATCACCAAGGGCACCTGGCTGAACCAGGATGACAAAATCGGGCATCCTTCCTGTGAAGGTGGTATGGCTACCGGTACACATGTGCATATTGCCCGCAAATATAATGGAGAATGGATTTTAGCCGATGGACCCATGCCGTTTGTCATGAGTGGATGGACAGCTCATGCCGGCGAAAAAGCATATCTGGGACAAATGACAAAAGATACCATGGTGGCAGAAGCCAGCACCAGCGGCACCATGAATACGCTTACCAAACGGCCCAAATAAGAATTCACTGTCGTGAAACCAAATAACCTCCTCCGTACAGTTTCCTGTTTATTTCTCATAGGCCAATTAACAGCCTGTCTGCCCGCACAGGGACCGGAAATTCCACCTGAATCAGGGGAACAACCGGATGGGTTGGTCTCGCAGCAGGCGCCTACTCCCCTTCCAACCCGTGAAGCCTTTCAACCCGGGCAAATCGTGGATTATATTGCCCAGCCGGGTGACACCCTCCCCGGGTTGGCATCACATTTCAACACCTCCATACCCGAAATTCGTGAAGTCAATCCCGGCATCCCTCTGGATGCAAGTACTTTACCGGCTGGGTTTCCAATGAAAATCCCGGTGTATTACCAGCCATTGTGGGGTACTCCTTTTCAAATCATTCCGGACAGCCTTTTTGTATACGGCCCGGCGCAGTCAAATTTCGATCCGGTCGCTTTCGTCAAAGAACAACCGGGCTGGTTTAAGAACTATACAGCCTATGCAGCGGATGAAAACCGCACCGGTGGTGAAATTGTCAGCCTTTTAGCCCGAAATTACAGTGTGAGTCCCAGACTCATTTTGGCAATAATAGAATATCAAACCGGCGGCCTGACACAGACTTCCACCCCAGAAAATGTCAATGATTATCCCCTCGGCTATAGGGATTTCAACCATAAAGGTCTGTATTTGCAATTGAGCTGGGCCGTCAACACGCTCAATAATGGCTATTATGATTGGCGCTCTGGCAAGTTGAAAATATTCGAACACGCAGATGGCAGGCTGGAAAGACCTGATCCGTGGCAAAATGCCGGGACGGTTGCGCTGCAGTATTACTTTTCCAGAAATTTAACCAGGGATGATTACGTACGTGCGACCAGTTCGGATGGATTGGCTGCTGTATATAAAGAGCTTTTTGGGGATCCATGGCAAGGTGATATCAATTTCATTCCCGGAAGTTTAAAACAGCCTCCCTTGCGCATGCCCTTTTTAGGAGGAAAACTCTGGGCATTCACCGGTGGTCCGCATTCCCCCTGGGGTGATGGTTCACCCAGAGCTGCACTGGATTTTGCCCCTCCGGCAGTGGTAGGCGGTTGTGCCACAACACTGGAAGTTGCCACCGCGGTGGCAGATGGCATAATCGCCCGGACTGAACCGGCGGTGGCAGTACTTGATCTGGACGGAGACGGTGACGAAAGAACCGGTTGGGTGGTCTTTTATCTGCATCTGGCCTCATCCGACAAGGTCACGTTGGGTACCAGAATGAAAGCGGGTGACCCGATCGGCAGACCATCCTGTGAAGGCGGTCGTTCGACCGGCACGCATGTGCATATTGCCCGCAAATATAATGGCGAATGGATCCCGGCGGATGGTCCCATCCCGTTTGATCTGGAAGGCTGGGTGGCAAAGGATGGATTAATCCCCTATCTGGGAACATTAACAAAGTTCAGCCGCAATGTCTTTGCCTGCGTCTGTTCAGACGCTGCCAGTCAAATCCAATCCGAAACGTATTAAAGAATTAATAAAAGGGCAGTTCACCTGCCCTTTTTGCCAACACCCTTTGAAAATAATTAATTGATCGTAATCTTGTGGCTCATTACGGCAGATTTCGAAATCATAGCCTGAGCCGGACAGTATTTGGTTTCTGAAAGCTCGACTGCGCGTTCAACCGCAGAACGATCAATATTTTCACCACTTACGATATATTCGATTTCTATTCTTGTAAAAACTTTGGGATGTTCATTGGCTGTCTCCGCATGCACCAATACTTCAAATTTACTTACTTTTTGTTTCTTTTTATTCAAAATAGATATTACATCCATGGCGGTGCATCCGGCCAGGCCAATCCCGATCAACTCCATAGGTCGCAAACCATCATCATCACCCCCCACTCCCGGGTCAGTACCTAGAGGAACGTCGAATCCAGATTCACCTTTACCGGTAAAACTCATTTTGCCTTTCCAGACAACTTTTGCTTCCATGACTATTAATAATCTCCTTCGATTTGATTTTTTCGGAAAATATACCGTTTCCTGACTGCGTTAACTCAAAGGCCAGTTTGGCATTACATCCATATCCAGGCCATCCACCCGGTCATGCACAAAGCGGAAATAACCTGCTGCGGCAATCATGGCCGCATTATCAGTGCACAGCGAAAAAGGCGGGATGCGAACTTTGAATTCTTTCTGTTCGATAAAAGCACTGCGCAACGCTTTGTTGGCAGAAACCCCGCCGGCAACAATGATTTCATTTACGCCAAACTGCCTGGCTGCCGCCAGTGTTTTTGAAAGCAGTACATCCACAACTGCGGATTGAAAGCTGGCTGCCATATCTTCCACCGGAATATGTCTGCCTTCTTGCTCCAACTGTTTGATCATTCGTAAAACAGCCGTTTTTAAACCGCTAAAGGAAAAATCCCAGGTGCCTTCCAAACGGGCGCGCGGGAACGTAAAGGCTTTATCATTGCCGCCTTCGGCAGCCTTTTGAACGGACGGCCCTCCCGGGTAAGGCAGTCCAAGCAATCTGGCGACCTTATCAAACGCTTCCCCGGCCGCGTCATCCAATGTTGCACCCAGGCGGCGATAGGTAAGGTGATCTTCCATCAGATTTAATTCCGTATGACCGCCGGAAACCAGCAGTGCCATTAGGGGGAAAGTGGGTGGTGTAAACAGTTCGTCAGCTTCCGGGCGTACCCAGGAAGAATAAATATGCCCCTCCAGGTGATTCACCCCGATCAAGGGTAAATTTCTCGCCAGGGCGATACCTTTGGCGGCATTGAATCCGACCACCAGCGAACCGGCTAGGCCGGGCCCGCGGGTTACGGCAATCGCATCAATATCATCCAGGGTGAGATGAGCCTTCGCCAGACATTCTTCGATAATGGGATAAATGGCCAGTGTATGCTGGCGGGAGGCCACTTCCGGGAACACGCCTCCATATTGCTTGTGCAGGTCAATCTGAGACGCCACTGTGCTGGACAACAGATTGCTGCCGTTTTCAATCACGGCGGCAGCCGTTTCATCACAGGATGATTCGATACCAAGAATTCTGGCGGATTTAAAAGTTGACATTAACGATGACCTTATCTGATCATTTGCGTATTGGAAGAATCAAATCATACGGATATTCCGCCATTTTTTCGATCTTCCCGTTGTGAGTTACACAATATGTGTCTTCTATACGAACACCCATACCTTTATCTGGATAATATAATCCGGGTTCGACAGTGAAAACACTGCCAGGAACAAGCCGGTCGCTGTCATCAGCTTTATCACCAAACCAGGGTTTTTCATGCACGCGTAACCCCAGACCGTGTCCAATGGCATGATTGTACCCATCAATCGTGTTCTTGTGGCTGCGAATGGTTGGATGACCCATTTCTTCAAAAAGGTCACAGGTTTTCATCTGATATGGATTACAGGCTTCATTGGCTTTCAAGTCTTTGGCAATGGCATCATATACGGATTTCACCTGTTGGTGCAATTCAATAATCGCATCCGAAGCGTGATCCAGGCACCAGGTACGGGTAAAGTCGTAAAAATATCCGCCGCCTGCCTGGCAGGGAAAAATATCAAACACAATCGTTTGCCCAAGCTGGAGAGTGTCCTCTGCTGCGCCAACAGAATGCGGTACGGCGGAGTCCCGACCAATGGAAAAGATGGTGCCCTCTGGATTCTCAGCCCCGGATTCTGCCAGCCATAGATTGATCATGCGTTTTACCTGACCAATGGTGAGATATTCACCGTCTGATTTCACCAGCTGGTTATTCCGGGCTTTATGTTGGGAAAGGAAATCTGCCGTTTTGCCTACCACACTGGTGGTGATCTGCCCCATCTGACGGATTTCATCCAGTTCGCTATCATCTTTGGTAATCATGGCCTTCAGAAGAAGACTTTCGTTCCAGTCAGCCATAAAATCGATTTCCGGCAAATATTCTTTGACGGTTTGGATGGTTGAATAAGCCTTGCCGAAATCGGACTGCCCATATAAGACCACTTTTCCGCGTGTTACCCCGCAGGTTTCCAGAATATGGAATAATCGTCTGGCTTCCACCTTGGATTTATCGCCATTGGTTTCAGCCAGAATTTGCTTATAGGGGAATTCATCATAACTGTGCAAGGTCAAACCGCTTTTGGCTGCCTCATCCCGTTCAAATGCGCCGTGGAACAAAATCCCCTTTTCTCCGGGTTTCTTGACCAGGTCACCCTGTGAAACATGGATTTGTCCGGTGAAATAAACCATGGCCGGATTGTGATCTGCAGCGCCGCTAATCAGAAGAGCTGCAATTCCCTGTGATTTCATCAAAGCATCGATTTCGTTTTTCATTTTATATGCTCTTTATAGGTTTTTTGCAGGAGGTTTATCAAGGTTACATCCTGAGATGGTAGAACGGTACGCGGATCGAACATCACTTTTTCGTCCTGAATGCGCGTTATCACGGCCGGAGATTGCACCCGCAATCTTGCCGCAAACTGGTCTGGATTCTTCAAAGATAACGAAAACACCCATGTCGGTACAGTTTCCTCCGGCATACTACCGCCCCCGATTGTTGATAGTCCAGGGCAGGTTTCACCGAATTGCAGAACTGTTTTCCAATTCTCAGCCCGCCTGCGCATTTCGTCCAGTGGAGCGGAAATCATTTTCCAGACCGGAATTTCATTGATGGCTTCATCCTTAAGGTAATGCAGTATGGTCGCTTCCAGGCCTAACAGCAGGGTTTTATCTGCCCGGATCGCGCGGGCCAATGGATGTTTCTTGATTCGGTCCAGGTAGACGCGTTTGCCTACAATGATTCCAGCTTGCGGCCCGCCGAACAACTTATCGCCAGAGAAACAGACTACATCCGCTCCGGCAGCCAGCGATTCTTGTACGGTCGGCTCATGCGACCAACCAAAATGACTGGTATCCAGCATGGCGCCTGAACCCAAATCATCCACCACAGGCACACTGACTTTATGCGCAACCCGGACAATATCCGTCAACCCGGGCTGGCTGGTAAATCCGATGATCTTAAAATTCGATGTATGAACATGCAGAACCAGTCCGGCGGATTCGACCAAGGCGGACTCATAATCAGACAGGTGACCATTGGGCGTGAATCCTTCAAGGTACCCAATCCTTTTTTGGTGCTGGCTACGCAGAACCCCATTGAAACAGAAGGCACCTATGCATTACCCGAAGCCCAGGTGGATCGATTTATGATCAAGGTATTGGTCGGATATCCTTCTCCGAACGAAGAATTTGTCATTGTTGAACGCATGACCAGTCAATTACAAACGATTCAAGAAGTATTAAACATTGAAAAATTGGAAAACTTGCAGCAGGAGATTGATCAGGTCTACGTTGATCCTGCATTGATTCAATACGCGGTTCATCTTGTAACGGCTACTCGGAGTCCAAAGTCGGTGGGTTTGCCAGATTTGGAGCACTATATAACATACGGGGCGAGTCCGCGCGCCTCAATAAATCTGATTTTGACCGGACGAGCCCTGGCTTTTGTTAGAGGGCGAAATTATGTTTTGCCCCAAGATGTGCTGGATATGGCACTTGATGTGATCCGTCATCGTCTGGTTTTGTCATATGAAGCCCTTTCGGATAATGTTTCCGCAGATGACCTGTTGCTAAAAATCCTGGATCGTATTCCTATTCCGGTGGTGCCCTTACATGAACATGCCAACCTCCAAATCGGCACCTGAGCGAATATTGCAGCGCCTGGACTGGAAGATAGTCCGTAGACTTGACGGATTATTGCAGGGTGATTACCGCAGCCTGTTTTACGGCAACGGTATAGATTTTGCTGATCTGAGGGAATACCAGGTGGGAGACGATATCAGGTATATCGATTGGAATGTGACGGCTCGGATGGATACGCCTTATATTCGTCAGTATGTTGAAGAACGAGAAATTATTGCCTGGTTTCTTCTGGATTTAAGCCCGTCTGTTGATTTTGGCGGAAACGAAATATTGAAGCGGAACATGTTGATAGACTTTGTAGGAACCATGGCTCGTTTATTAACACGTCATGGCAATAGAGTTGGAGCCGTGTTTTTTGACAGTCGGGTGCAAAAGGTTATTCCTGCACGCGGTGGCCGGGTTCAGGTTTTACATCTGCTCAACAATCTTCTTAATCAACCTTCTTTGGCACATGCGCCTTTTACAGATATTTCAATCCTCCTGACAACCGCGCTGAATGTGATCAAAAGACGCGCATTGGTTTTTCTCATCTCCGACTTTATAAGTACTCCTGGGTGGGAACCGTTATTAACTCAATTAAACAAAAGACATGATGTTCTGGCAGTCCGTCTGAGTGATCCATTAGAAATGGAACTGC
>Ga0351877_1198_pt1 | contig 9026 bp, 7 predicted proteins | sample BONcelFGM3001D13_FD_206775 | JGI IMG/M metagenome (GOLD analysis project Ga0351877, IMG submission 206775) | Enriched cells from coal bed in the Powder River Basin, Montana, United States - BONCAT cells FGM rep3 HSBNCT.FGM.300.1.D13 ...
GCGTTGAGTGAAATTGTATCCGAAAGATTGGATGGAAAGTCGGTTCTCGATATAGCGTGCGGAACCGGCAAGCATTTAATTGGTTTTTTGGAAAAAGGGGCGCACGTCACCGTTATCGACAAGTGCGCTGAGGAACTAGAGACATTGGTGGATTCCTATGACCGCTATAAAGACCGTATCATTGCGGTATGCGACGACGTGTTGAAATGGAAAAACGAGTCAAAATATGAAATCGTCCACATCGGAGACAATAGCTTCCAGACCTTCGACAGTTATGAAGATCAATTGTTGCTGACCAAAAGAATAGCGGATTGTATATCATACGAAGGTTATGGATTGATCAATATCGTTGCGCTGGATGCAGGCAATGTCGTCGATTATTATCGTGATGATAGATTGATAAAGAAAGTGAATCACGATGGATTGGATGTCCATGTATATGGGAGGTTGTCGGCAGATATATATAGACAACGTCTTACCTACCATTTTACGTCCAAGGCGTTGTCTGACGAATCCTCCATTAAGAAGGAACATTGCAGTTGCCGCATCACGACGCATAGCGAAATGGAACGATATGTCAGTACGGCCGGAATGAAGATCGTCGATTGTTCCAAGCGAATCCTAGCGTCGGGAGCCGTATCATATTATTACAAGCTTGCGTTATAGGGATATGAAGAAAACCAGTGTCATAAATTATCAAGATGCAATGAGAACCGCATTCGACGAGCAGTTGAGCGGTATGCTGGTGGGGTATGATTTGTCGGTCGACGAAATGACAAGCATGGTTGGAGTTGAAAACGAATATCTTCTGGTAACAGCAGACGGTTCATTGGCTACAGAAGAGGTGCGCGATGCAGTGTTGAACGGATGTCGTGACATACAAACTTCTAGGGAGCTTGGTCGAAGCCAAATGGAGATTATAACTTGCCCGGTTGATGTATGTTCTGGATATCGTGGCCTTTATGACGAACTATATATGGCCGAGAACGTGCTACGGTCGGTTGCGCAAAGGTTGGGATGTACTCTCGTCAGGATAGGTTCGTATCCGGGAGCATCCGGCGATATACTATATACGCAACATGACGATAAATACAGGAGAATACTCGAGGCTTTCGACGATGTCCTTCCGAAAACAGGTACGACCAATATTGGAGATGTAGGACTGAACGACAATACAACATGGTTGATGGGAGGGTGCCAAGCTACTCAGCTCAATATTAGGGTGAGAAGTGGTGACAATGCTGTATATCTCCTGAACAGGGCTATAGAATTGTCACCGTCCTTCATTGCGTTGTCCGCGAATTCTCCGTTCGTGAACTGCCGTCCGACGGGTTACAAGGATATCCGTTATGTATTGTGGGAAATGGCGTATGATATGTCTGGAACGATGAAATCCACTTTTGGCGTAAGACGTCGCACCGGCATTCCGAACAATTATCATGAAAATATGGATGCATATCTCGACGATGTCAGAAACCAACCGTTCATGATTTGCGATCCGGACCATGCTTTTTCGCATCAGATGAAAATGTATTGGAGGATCGCCAGATTGAAACCATGTGGAAAGAACTTCGCTTCGTCTCTCCTTGAAATACGATGCATTCCGATACAACCAACCTTGCTAGAGGATATAGCGATCCATATGCTGGTATATGGATTGCTGTCAGCCTATACAAGAAAGCACGCGAGACGGACCGGTTTCCTTCCGATAAATTTGGTGAATGAAAATATATATAGAGCATGCAAGGGCGGCCTCGACGCGAAGTTGTATTGTTATTCGGATGGCAGAATTGTGGAAGCCGATGCCAAGGAAATAGTATCGTCTCATATCGAGATGGCGGTTGAAGAATGGAACCAGAAATCGAAGGAGACGGCCGATCTTGTACAGTCTCTCAAGGGGCGCTTGTCGAGTATCGCCAATACTCCCGCGGATAAGCAACTGAGAAAATATAATGCTACTATCAGCAAAGGAGATAGTCGCTCCGAAGCCGCGAGAATACTTTTGATGAGTAATGTTGTATCCTCATGCTATCGCAACGACAGTGAGGTGTAGATATGACAGATTATACAGAGTATAGGGATAGAACTAGGAAGGATGCGATCTTCATTGTCGAGCCGTGTTTCTATGGTGAAGATTATGTAAAAGCCGCATTGGATATGAACGCGGAGCCTATTGTGGTAAGAAGAAAGGGGATAGAGTGTATCAAGGAGGATTTGTACTCTAATCATCTGATTGAAACGGATATCACGAAAGTCGAGGAAACGATCGACAAATTGAACGAGTGGCTTGATGGACACGATAGCGAGTTTTCGTCTATAGGTGTTGTGCCTGGGCATGAGTATGCGATACCACTGGCTGCGGAGTTTGCAAAGTTAAAAGGATGGAGAAGTCTAGAACCGAATGTGGCATACACATCTTGCAACAAGGAAGTCATGAAGAAGTCGTTGCAGATGTGTGATATTCCCGTACCGAAAGGCTGGTGCATAAAGAGCGAGGATGAATTCAGGAAGATAGTCGGAGAAGTGAGGTATCCTGTTATCGCGAAACCTGTCAATATGGTTGCGAGCATGTATGTCAAACTGATCAACGATCGGCATGAGCTTGAAGAACATGTGAGCAATATGTTGGGCTGCAGTTATAATTTCGGTTACGAAATTCATCAAGGATTTCTTGTCGAAGAGTACGTTGAAGGACCGGAATACAGTATCGAATGTTTCATGAACGCTGGCGAATGTATATTTCAGAGCATAACGAAGAAAGGAAAGGGCATGCTGCCTTTCTTCGTCGAACTGGAGCACACGGTTCCTGCTTGTATGGACGAAAAGGAACGGAACGAAATCAACGAATTTGCAAGGAATGTATTACTATCTGTTGGAATCACGGATGGTCCGGTGCATCTGGAATTCGTTGCTTCCAAGGATGGACCGGTAGTCATTGAATACGGTACGAGACCTCCTGGAGGACGAATCACACGTTTGTTAAATCTTGCTGGAAACGTGGATATACACAAAGCGTCTATAATGAACGCATTGAGCAAGGATCCGAGAAGATATCTCGGAAGCATCAAAAGAGTCTCTAGGGTAAGGCATTTCTTCATACCACGAGGGACTCTAGAAAAAATAGATGGTACCGATGTCTTGAAGGAAACGAAAGGCATCGCTGAGTGGCGGATAGGTGTGAAGCCTGGAGATGTAATAGGTCCGTACAATGACAATATGGCACGTGAGCGCGCTGGATATTATATTACCGTGGCGGATGATATGGAGGAACTCGAAAGAATATGCCGAAGAATCGAGGAATCGGTCATATTTCATGTTAAGAGTGTATGATTCATTTTGTATTTAGGAGGGATATTGCCTGAAACAATAGATAAAAACATTATTATTGTGTCACCACCGCTATGGTACTATCAGTCGCCCCCTACCGATATCTTACGTGTGGCACAAGTGTTACACGGTCATGGCATAAAATTTAGCATTAGGGACCTAAATCTCGAATCGGTGGAATATATTGTATCTCGATATGGTTTGCCGAAAAACTTGCTGAAAAATTACATAATGAACGAAGATAACTTCTTCCGGTATGAATTGTTGTGTAAAACGTACGAATCCATTCGCGAAGCGTACAATGTAGCCTCGAAACCGTATCATCCAACCAAGTTATCGCTGACGAGGTTTGAGACGATACACGACAAGAGGTGTCTTGAATCAATTGTCGAAATCGTCAACGACGAGACCGCAAACCCATATCGAGAGATCTTCAATATCTTGGTTCCTTCCATTCTCGAAGGGAATCCGAAAATAATAGCGATTGCGTTGTTTCATCCAGACCAGATTATTCCTGTGTTTACGTTGGCACATGTACTGCACATGCTTGGATATGAAGGTCATATTACATTATTCGGCAATTATGAAGATCAGATATGTACGCGTGATTTGATGGGCGGTGATCCAAAGGGTTTGTTCGAGAAAGTGATGCAGTACTTCGACAGTATAATAATCGGTGAATTTGAATCCACACTTGTAGAGTTGGTGCGGCGTAAAGCATTAAACGGTGAGATAGGCGATATTCGGAACTTGCTGACAAGTAAGGGTATACGTGAATACTATGAAGATATCGGCAAGATGGATGTTGAAGCGAATCTTGACAGAGATTATTCCAAATTGCTGCCCAAAAGCGATTTTTTGCCAAGGGATGTCATCAATCTCGTTATATCCAAAGGTTGTTATTGGTCGAAATGCAAGTACTGTTCGATAAAGCGTCATCACGGGCGTTATGAAATTATGCCTGTCGGAAAAGCCGTCGATTTGTTGGAATATTATTCATCGTTACCGCGGACCGAGGTGGTGCGTTTCAGAGACTATTGCATATCGCCGGGATATCTGAGGAAATTTGCGAACGAGATTATGAAAAGAGGAGTACGTGCCAAGTGGACTTGCAGAGCTAGATTCGAAAAGGGTTTCGACTCCGTGACTTTCGAGATGTTGCGGGAAGCGGGATGCATCATGCTGTCGTATGGCATAGAGACATTCCATTGGAGAGTGAGCAGGGAAATGAACAAGGGTATAGATGTCAATAATAGTTACAACATCATACAGGAATGTTCGAGATCGGATATAGCTATAAAGCTCACGGCTCTGTGCGGCTTTCCGACCGAGACGACCGAAGAGGCGGAATTCAATATATCTAGGTTGTTATCCATGTCGAATTACGTTATCGATATACAATACAATGATGGGTCTTCGCGTTTCCGAGTGGGTGATTTTCACGGTTTTAGATCTCCTTGAGCATACATGTCAGGATCTTGAGGCGAAGGTAGTCTTCGTCGCGTAGACCGTAAGCCCGCCGTTGAATCACCCTGATCTTGTTGTTTAAACCTTCGACGAATCCTAGGGCGATCTTGTTCTCGGATTTGCAATAGGCAGCAATGCCCTCCCAATGTCTCTCGATCATATCGGCAAACTCTTCGTAGGGTTTGAGCCTCTGCCACTTTAGCGACGCTTTCCAGTTGTCGAAGAATCGACGCGCCCAACCTTCCGTTTCGTAGCTCCACAACTGGCCGAAGGTTTCCTTCAGAAGATAGGCGGTATTCAGCCTCTTGTTGGCTTTGAGAAGCTTCCGAAGCGATTGACGGCCAGAAAGATCCAGATTCTTCTTGTGAGACAAGAGCGTGTACTTCTGCCCTTTGATGAACGATCGGTCCTTGCCTTGAAGCCTTCCGTATTCCTTTTTCCTGACCGTATCCATCGCCTCGCCCAGATGCCGCATGACATGGAACTTGTCGTAGAGAATGGCGGCCTCGGGAACATTCTTCTTGGCCGACTTCTCGAAGGCCTTCCACATGTCCATCACTGCTAGACGGATCTTCTTGGCCTTCATGGGTCCTAGGTCCCGATAGAAAAGGTCCATACTTTCTTCTGAGCGGTCCGTCCCGCCGAACCAGATAGGACGACGCCTTTCCAGATCGCTCACTACGATTCGGTAGGTATGTCCCTTTCGAATTGAGATCTCGTCGATGCCGATCACCTTCGGAGCGGGAGTGCCGATTCTCCGGAGCTGCTCCCGCATATACTGCTTCTCCAGCTCCTTGATCGTATGCCAGTCGAGGTGCGTTTCCGTTGCTACGTCCTGAATGGTCATTGCCCTGCATCGTCTCCCAACGAAGAAGGCAAATCTTTTCGTGTAGAACGGGTTGTCGGCAAGCCATTCGAGCTTCTCTTGTTTCACCTTGCCACACCTCCGGCAAAAGACACGTCGGATCTCCAAATCCAGATAAATTCGCGCATCTCCGCACGACAGGTCTCGAACCCGCCGTATCTTCCTGTCGTAAAAGCTTCGATGGACGGTCCCACAAGAACCGCAGGCTGTTTTTTTTGACGGCGACGCAGTGAGATGACCCTGGCCTTGTGATCGCCGAAGACCCCCTGAACCTCTGACCTGGGATGAAAACCGGGAAACCGATACTCATCCCATAACCGTCTCTTTTTTCGCATCCTGTATTCATAACAAGTTTTTAGACTTCTTCAATACCTTTCTAACCCTTTACCATCGCGCATCAGAACGGCATCAACTCTTCAATTTTACCCACTCGATTCCACGATGAGCCATAATGATTTTATCTTGTTTTGTAATACGGTCCTTATGGAGTGTCCCGACAGATATTCTTTGACCGTAATGCCGTTTACCGATAAGCACACATTCAGGTATTATGCGAATTACACCGTATGTGACGCCATGGACAGCGAGGACGTCGGTAGATTGAAACGGATGTTTCATTCGATGTCTCCGGAGTATCCACTCTTTTTGTCGGAAGAGCATTTACTTCTTTATCTGTCGCGTTATGGTTTGCAACACTGTATGAAACTGAAAAACGGCAAAAAGGTCGCTTCCATGGACAGAGTCGGGGAAATCCTGTTATGATATTGAAAATACTGAAGAATTACAATTTTAGAAACTTTTTCTTGGCTGATATCATTTCAGGCTTTGGTTCGGGAATGAACTTCGTGGCTGTAAACTGGTTCGTGCTGCAGCGAACCGGTTCGAACAAGATGGTCGGTTTGATGTTGGCACTGGGTTTGTTGAGCGGATTGTTGGTGTTTCCGTTCGCAGGAACCGTCGCGGATCGTTTTAGTAGAAAATCCATCCTGATGATTTCCAACATGTTCCGCGGTGTCGTCATTCTCATGATCGCCGCTCTATTTTCGTATGCTGATTTCGGCATTGCCTATGTGTGCGTATTGGTCGTCGTTAACGGAATAGGGTGGACGATCTTCATTCCAGCATCGAAAGGTTTGGCTCAAGAGATAATGAGCAAGGAAGATCTTATGGCGGGAAACTCGTTGATCGAAATCAGTTTTCAGGTGGGAATGTTCGCGGCGGCAGCGGCGGCGGGCATTGTTTACAAGTACTACGGTTTCAGTACCATTCTTGTCATAGATGCGGCCACCTTTTTCGTTAGCAACCTCTTTCTCTTGGGGATCAGATATAAATTGGTCGTCGTTCACAGTGAGGCGTTGACATTTTTCAAACAGTTCGTCGATGGCGGAAAGTATCTGTTGGCCCATCCCGTGATATTGGTCTATGGAGTTATCTTGTTTGTTCCGTATGTCGCGACGATGTCCATGAACGTCGTCAAACCTGGATATGTGAGCGACTATTTGAAGGCCGGTCCCGTAGTATATGGAATGTCGGGAATGCTCTACGGAATAGGTGCATGTCTGTCCGGCTTTTGGGCTTCGACGATAGTGACTTGGCTCAATCGATCGAGAGCGATCGTGATGTATTTCGTTGTTTCGGCTTGCTTCATTTTTCTGTTGGTGGTGACCAAGGATTCTTTCAGTCTGTATATTTCCAGTCTCGTTGTCGGCTTCACGAATTCGTCGTTGAGAATAGTCATGACAGCGCATATTATGGAACTGGTACCGAAATCTTATATGGGGCGGAGCATGGCGGTGTGGCTCGCCGTATCCTTGGCGATGCAGATAGTGTCCGTCTATGGTGTCGGCAGCATGATGGATTCCGGTCCCGTTCAGTATGGTTTTATCTGGATAGGATGTATCATGGTGTTGGGAGTGTCGTGTATTCCTTGGTTTATGTCGCGGCTTCGAGATATGACTTGTCCGGTCGAAAATCTGAAATCTGCACAGGGGTCGAGTGAATTGTACGACGCGGTACAAGATTGAATATGGAAATCAAAAAAGTTGAGAGCAAAACGATATTATCGGTGTCGAAACTACCGAGTGCGGATTACTGTCTCAATCCATATAAAGGATGTAGCCACGGTTGTCGTTATTGCTATGCTGATTTGTATGTGAGATGTGGTGATAATGTCGATTCGCGCTGGAGCGACTTGATCGAAATTAAAGTGAATGCCGTTGAATTATTGAGGAAAGAAGTATCCAAGAGAAAAAAGGGCTTGGTGATGATATCCACGGTTACGGACCCTTATCAGTCTATCGAGGGTGAATATGAGATCACTAGGAAGTGTCTCGGCATATTGTTGGATGCGGACTGGTCAGTCAGTATACTTACCAAATCGCCGCTCGTTACGAGAGATATAGATATTTTACGGAAATTCAGGGATATCAAGGTTGGAATTACCATCAATACCGACAGTGAAGTTGTGAAGAACAATTTTGAGAAAAACACCCCATCGATAGAAGGGAGAATAGAAGCGTTGAGACGCTTGCATGAATCAGGCGTGAGAACATACACTTTTGTCGGTCCGATTCTTCCCATGACGGATGCTCGAAAACTGGCTACATTGTTGAAACCGATATCTGACAATATAATTTTCGACAGGATGAATTATGTCGAGAAATCAATAGAGACGTACAGACGTCACTGCTATCTCGGTGCTCTAGGCAAGGATTACTATTCGAGCGTGGTTAGGTCTTTCGGGGAAGTTGCGGAAGGAAGTCGTGCAATGTGATCTTCGTTATGTCGACATTGCTGTTAGCTTGTATTTCCGAGGCATCTTTTCGATGGCATATCTTAACGCGGTCCTCGGCATTGTCATCTTGTTCTTGAGGACATATGTATAGACTTCGTCGAGATTGTGTTTGCTAGTTTCTTTCAACAGCCAACCGTAGCCTTTTTGCACTAAATCCTCATTGTCATTCATGAGGGTATCCGATACGAGGAATACCTGATCCAAATGTTCGTTCCTTCGGATCGAGTAGATGAGGGAGACGGCCGACGCTCGTCTTAGCCACATGTTCTTGGATCTTGTCCATAGCGCTGCTTTCGGAAGATATTCCGGAAAACTATACAGATGGTATCCAAGGGCGTGTGTGCAAAAATCGTCACAGGTCGCCCAGTTCGATACATATTTCTTCAACCATCTTTCGAGAATGATAAAATCTTCTTCGGAATATATTTTTCTGATGCGATACGTCCAATCAAAAGCTATGATGTGACCTTCGAAGAAATCTGTATCGAGCAATTCTTCACAGATAGAGAAGGCATCTTTTTTGTTGAAGCCCTTTATGCATGCGTAGTGTTTTTTTGCGATCGATCGTAATAC
>Ga0351877_1196_pt1 | contig 9024 bp, 9 predicted proteins | sample BONcelFGM3001D13_FD_206775 | JGI IMG/M metagenome (GOLD analysis project Ga0351877, IMG submission 206775) | Enriched cells from coal bed in the Powder River Basin, Montana, United States - BONCAT cells FGM rep3 HSBNCT.FGM.300.1.D13 ...
TCCTCCTCGAGTCTTTTTGCGAAGGCATGTTTATTTAGCACGCCTGTTACGGCGTCGTAGTTGGCCATCTGATGCATTTCCTCTTGAAACATGCGCTCGGCAGCATCGCCTATTGCGAATTTAAAAAATGTTTCGCTCGATACATGGACCTTGTCGCCGTTTTCCAGTATTCTTCTCCGGATTCTTTCGCCGTTTACGAAGGTGCCGTTGGTGGAGCCTAAATCCTCGAGCGTGGCCCGTCCGTTTTGTAAATGGATGGCCAGATGATTTCTCGATATGCGGGTGTCGTTTATAGTGATATCCACATCGGGAGATCTGCCTATTATCGTTTTTTCGTCTTCAAGGAGATACATTTTACCGATGAGTGGACCTGAGATGAATAGTATATACGCCTTTTCATCATGAGGAATGGAAACCTTTTCTATTGAGGTTATGACCGTTCTGTCGGAGAGATCTTCTTTGCTGTTAGGGGAGTTCTTCGTTTTATTTTTACCGCGAACCATCTTTTTCCTCCCTTGCTCTAATCTCAAGCTCAGCCGGAGTCGGCATTTTTTTTAGGGTCGTGCGAATTTCGTGGGTTTTCCCGGCGGTGGCGCGGAATTCGCCGGAATGAGGCTCATATCCTTGATGCCACATTTCCACCTTGTATATCCGGTCAGGTTCAAGATCGTTTTTCTCCAGAGGGGTCTGCCCCGATGGAACACCGTCTATGATAACCAGCGCCCCCTCGGGCACTGAATCAACCATCACCGATCCCAGATCTTTGGTAAGATGAAGATCGAAGGTCCGGCGTTCCCCCGGGTGCAAGGTTATCTCTCTCGACCAAAATTTGTATCCTTTAAGATAAAGACCAATGGAATGTGGTTTTGTCGGCTTGAGATCCTCTATAACCAGTGGGGTCCTCTTTTGAGTTTCGCGATCGTTGATGAATATGGTAGCCCCCGGGGGGCTCGTTATTATTTCAAGCGAAGCGGTTTTCGGCGTTATTGGTGTGAGCACCACAGAAAGGCTTACAAACTGCATGGAATCCAGGTGCAAACTTCTTTCATGCGGAATAAACCCGTCTTTCTGAACTCGCAAAATGTGCTCCTTGCCGGCAGCGAGATTTTTCAGACTCACAGGCGAACCTGTGCCTTGAAGTTTGCCGTCTAAAAGCACCTCCGCATCAGGAGGATTTGTTATGATCATCGCTTCAGCAAATTCTGCGGACGTATCAGGTTTTTGGATCGACTCGTTTTTGTTCATTATAAAGATCAGGAATACGGCTATGGCTAAAATTGCTATCGAGGCGCTTATCATTTGGATCTTTTTTAGTTTTGCAATTCGTCCCTGAAAGGGTTTTGCGGAGGTGGCCTCCTCGGATTCATAGGCATGATCAAGTTCTTTTAAATGGGATTCGTCGAAAATTTCATCATCCCGGTCCGATGAATTGTTTTCGTCATCTATCATGTATTCTTTCAGATCCACCGGGGCCTTCATGGCGCCTGTGGTTTCAAACTGGCTGTCATCTGCCAACGCGGAGTTTGTGCCGTCTATTATGAGATAGGGTGTTTTTGAATCTTCGTCTTGATGCTTTTTGTTTTGCATGTCGTCTTTGAAAAGTTCCTGCAGGAATTTTGCCGCTTCGGATGCTCTAAATTCAGGATAATTGGCATGCAGAAATTTGCTGAGCTCGTCGCGCATCTCGCAGGCTTGGGAGTAACGGTACCTGCGGTCTTTGGCCAGCGCCTTCACCGTTATCCGGTCTAGTTCGTCGGGGATTTCGGGGCGCAGGGAGGACGGCGGAGCAACCTTGGCCTTTCTCACGTTTCGGATGGTTTCACGGCTGTCATCGGCTTTGAAAAGTCTCTCTCCGGTAAGCATCTCGTGGAGCATTATACCCGCCGAAAAAATGTCGGAGCGGTGATCGATCGTGTCGCCGTAGGCCTGTTCAGGCGACATATATGCAAATTTGCCCTTGAGTATGCCTGAGTCTGTGGCTCCGACCCTAAAACCCGATTTTGCGATGCCGAAATCTATGATCTTCACCGTTCCCGAAAAAGATACCATGATATTTTGAGGGCTCATGTCCCGGTGAACTATGTGCAACGGAGTTCCACTTTCGTCGGTGCGGCGGTGTATGTAATCCAGCCCGCTTAATACCTCGGAGATGAAGAAAACGAGATATTCCACTGGTATCGTTTTGCCGCTGGCCAGACAGCGTTTGTTTATCTGGGAGAGCGACTTTCCATCGACGTATTCCATGACCATAAAATAATCGTCGCCGACCTTTCCCAAATCATAGGTCTGGGCGATATTGCCATGGACGAGTTTTACGGCGATTTTGGCCTCATCTATGAGCGAATCCATGAACTCCGAGCTTTCGGCTATATGGGAGAGGATTTTTTTGATGCAGACGGTTTTTTTTATGCCGTGCACATCATAGGATAGCCCCTTGAATATCTCGGCCATCCCTCCTTGGGCAATCTTCTCCATGAGGTAGTACTGGCCCACTTGACGCTTTTTATCGTGTGATTTGGCAGACATTGGTCGGCAAGATAACGATATTCATCCTGAAAGGCAAGCCTCGGGAAAGGCTAAATAGGCCCCTTATGCATATTGCCGTAAGAGGCAATATTTGCTACGGTGCCCGCCACTATCTAGATGAGGGCCTACAAATGGGAGACTCAAGCAGTCAGGAAAAAACCGAAGAAGCGACCCCTAAGCGGCTTAGAGACGCCCGGAAAAAAGGGCAGGTAGCCAAATCTCGCGATCTCAATACGGTCGTCATCCTTATATCCGCCTTTGTCATAATTCTCTTTATGAAAGACTATATAGGAGAGAGCCTGCGTAGCGGGCTTATCTCCAGTTTCGAACTCATTTCCAGAAAGGATCTCAGCATAGAGATGCTCTTTTTACAGGGGCAGAGCAACTTTATGACCTGTGTGAAAATCCTTGGTCCTTTCGGGGCTGCCATAGTCGTGATAGCCGTAGCGGTATGTTTTTTTCAGATAGGTCCGATTTTTTCGGGCGAACCCATGAAGCCACAGATGAAGAGGTTAAACGCCATCGAGAACCTCAAAAATATGTTCAAGATGACTACCTTCGTAGAACTTTTAAAAAATATAGCCAAGATGAGTCTTATCTTTTTGATCGCCTATCTCGTGGTCAGCGCAAATATACGCGATGTGGTTTTGACCGTTAAGGCCACCCCTGATCAATCTATGGCGCTGGCAGCCAGAATGGTGGTCGAATTTCTGATAAAAGTTTTCATAGTGTTCATAATAATATCCATAATAGACCTCTTCGTTCAGCGCTGGAACTACAAAAAACAGATGAGGATGACAAAGGATGAGGTCAAGAGGGAGTATAAACAAGACGAGGGAGATCCCCTCATCAAAAGTGCAAGGCGTCAGTTGCATCAGGAGCTTGCAATGAGCGATACGCGGCAGGCGGTTAAATCGGCCGATGCCGTTGTCACCAATCCCACCGAGATAGCGGTCGCTATAAAATACAACGAGTCGGACATGGTCGCCCCTCAGGTGCTTGCCAAAGGGCAGCGCCTCTTTGCCCAGACTATACGTGACTACGCCGAGGAATTTGGCATTCCTATAGTTCGAAATGTTCCCTTGGCGTGGACTTTGATAGAACTCGACATCGGAGACGAAATTCCCGAGGAACTCTATGCGGCCGTAGCCGAGATACTCGTATATGTGTACCGGTTAAAGAAAGAGAACGAAAATTCTTGAAGGGTTTTCTGGCATCTTCTAAAAAAATCACTGCTCAAGCGCCCGGCCTTTCATTGGAGTAAACGATGCCGGGGCGAGTTTTCTTATTGCGACAAGTTCACCGGCCAATTTCTGATACAGAATTAACTGCTGAAATTTCTGGTTTCCTCCAAGCGGCAATATCAGGAGACCTCCTTCGGCCAGTTGGCTCACGAGGGGTTTTGGCACTTGCGACGGGCTGCAATTGAGCACGATTTTATCGAAGGGGGCATGTTCCTTCCAGCCGATGAAACCATCGCCGACTTTAAGCGTTACATCGACGATGCCTAATGTTTTGAAGTTTTCGGCGGCGAGCTTTGCATATTCCGCCTCGATTTCTATGGTATAGACTTTTGCGCCGAGGTTGGCCAAAAGAGAGGTCAGATAGCCTGTGCCGGTGCCTATCTCCAATATTTTGTCTCCGGCTTTTATCGAAAGCGCTGCCAATATCAAGGCGTCTTCGTGGGAGCGATTGAGGGTTTCCCCAACTGCGATCGGTGTTTCCACGTCGTCATAGGCCGAATTTACAAATTGGGGAAGAACGAATATTTCTCTGGGAACTTTCAAAAAGGCATTGATGATGTTCACGTCATTTATTCCGCGCTTTCGTATCTGATTTTCCACCATGTAGGCGCGCTTTTCCCCGAAAGTTTCAGTTCCGCATCTGCAGGATGGAAGGACAAATAAAAATCCGACCAAGACGAAGAAAAATTTAATCCAGACACAGGGTTTCATCTAATTACCCCAATTGTGCTTCATCTAGAAATGATAGGCGACATTACCCATTATTGAGAATGGAAACAGAGACGTTCCGTTGTTTGCGCCACCTGTAGAATCGATAAGGCCTATTGAGCGGAACACGCCTGACATGCCTACGGAGATTTTTTCAGTTATGTAAAAATCGCAACCTATGCCAAGGTTTGCGCCTATTCCAACCGCCGTCGTTCCGTTTTTGGCCGTGCCTTCGGTAATGGCATATACGCCCATGCCTATCAGTCCGTAGGGATCCCATCTTGACGGATCGGAAAGAATGTAAAATTTGAGGTCAAAAGTGGGTATGCCAAGAAACTCGATGCCGTCATCGCCGTTTGAAATGCCTGTTCCATCTTGGGTTGTCACGACAACCCCGAATTGGGTCGAAAATTGCGGTGACCACCGGTAGTCTAAATAGAGATAGCCGCCAACTCCGGGGTCGAGCTCGGGGCTGGAATCGACGACATAGACGTTTCCGACCGGCCCTAATCCAATCGTGAAATTGCCGGCCGTGTTGCGCGCATGCGCAAAGGATGCCGTGCAGACACAAGCGACAAGAGCCAAAGCAAAGATTGCCTTTTTCATGTTATCTCTCCCCCAAAACAGTTTAATCGAAGCGATATTTTTTAGATGCCTTCAAACTTCCGACCGTTTATCACTGTTTATGGCATTATGCAAACCCGTCTATTTTCAATCTTTAAGCGTCCCTGCGCAAAAAGTTTTATTGCCTTGGGATATGCCTCATGTTCCTTTTTTAATATCTTCGCCTTAAGGCTTGCTACGGTATCTTCCTCTAAAATCGTGACCGCTTCTTGCAGGATTATAGGACCGTGATCTGTTTTTTCATCCACAAAATGCACGGTGCAACCGGTTACCTTGACACCGTAATCGAATGCCTGCTCTTGGGCATTGAGGCCGGGAAAAGCCGGCAGAAGGGCAGGGTGTATGTTTATTATTCTCATGGGAAAGGCGCGAAGCAGGGTTTTTCCTAGGATTCGCATAAAGCCTGCAAGGCATACCAATTCTACTCCGTGTTCTGAAAGCACCCCGACGGCCGCCTCCTCAAAATCAACCTTGGTTTTAAAGGCGCTTCGTTTGAGCACCTTGGAAGGTAGGCCGCTATCTTCGGCGCGTTTTAACGCGTAGGCATTCGGATTATCGCTTATGACAATTTTTATCGAAGCGTCTATTTTTCCGCTTGAAGTTGCATCTATTATAGCCTGAAGATTCGTGCCTTGGCCTGAAACAAGCACTCCAATCGAAAGTTTTCGTGCGGACATTTGGGGTTCCTTATTCGAGAACGACAGCCTGGGTTTCTCCGGCGCGCATGATGGCTATTTTGCCTATCACGGATGCCGGGTATCCGTTGGTGGAAGCTGCGTTTGCAATTTCTTCAGCTTGGGTTTCCGGAACCACAAGTATCATGCCTATTCCACAATTAAAGACCCGAAACAGTTCTTCCTCATCCATTCCGGAATGTTTCCTGATAAAGTTAAATATCTCCGGCATCTCCCATGACGATTTGGATATGACGGTCTTGAGACCGTTTGGAAGTATGCGGGGTAAATTATCCCAAAACCCTCCGCCGGTTATATGCGCTATACCGTTTATCTTGTAGATGTTGCCGAGCTTTTGCAGAAGCTGGGAGTAGATTATGGTAGGACGCAACAATACCTCACCCAGAGTTTCTGGAAGTCCGTCATAGGTTTGCCCCAATTCAAGCCCCGCATCTTTTATGACTTTTCGCACAAGAGAAAAACCGTTGCTGTGAAGTCCCGAAGAATGCAGTCCTATTATAGCATTCCCGGCTCTTATCTCGCTGCCATCTATTATCTTGGATCTGTTTACAGCGCCCACGGCAAACCCTGCCAGATCGAAGTCTCCCGGACTGTAGAAATCCGGCATCTCGGCGGTTTCACCGCCGACCAACCCACAACCGGCTAGAATGCAACCCCGGGATATTCCCTCGACTATGTGTTCGTGCAGGCTGGGATCTAATTTTGAAGTGGCAAAATAGTCGAGAAAGAAAAGGGGCTTTGCGCCGCTGCAGGAAATGTCGTTTACGCACATGGCCACGAGATCTATGCCGATCGTATTCAAAACGCCTAGGTCGATGGCGATTTTAAGCTTCGTTCCTACGCCATCGGTTCCCGAGACAAGAACCGGCTCGGGCATATCTGAAATATCCAGAGCGTAATGTGCGGCATAACCGCCCAGATGCGAGATTACTCCACGCTGGGGAGTTTTTTTGATGTGCGGAATTATTTTTTCGATGAAAGAATTGCCGGCGTCTATGTCAACGCCCGATTTTTTGTAGGTTTCAGTCATAGGTTTTGCCCTCTAGCACAGGAACAAAAAAAAGCAACAGTAGTTGCCAGAAATTAGCCTCGGCGTTCACGAATACAGATGAAATTTGTTTTAGGCCAGAGGTCAAACGTCAAATGTAGAGAAGCTTTCTCCATTTGACCTTGACACTTGGATGCTCATTTCATAACTTCTTTTAAACATTGACGAATTTGGATTTTATATGGTTAAAAAACCTCTTATTCTTCTTTCAAATGACGATGGCATTCATGCCTATGGCATAGGAGTTCTCGCCGAGGCGCTTTCCCATCTGGGACGGCTTGTGATCGTAGCTCCCGACCAAGAGCGCAGCGCAGCCAGTCATTCCATAACACTGCATCTTCCACTTAGACTAAACAAATTAAAAAAGGATGTTTATCAGGTAAGCGGCACACCCACCGACTGCATAATGGTGGCTGTAAACAAAGTCCTTTCAGAAAAGCCCGATATCGTGGTGTCTGGCATAAATCATGGTCCCAATCTAGGCGACGATGTTCACTACTCAGGAACGGTTTCGGCGGCATATGAAGGCGGTATAATGGGCATACCTTCAGTCGCGGTGTCTCTTGTCAAAAAAACAGGAAAGCATTTTGCTACCGCCGCACACGCTGCCGTGGTGGTAGTGAAAAAAGTTTTAAAAGAAGGGCTTCCTGAAGGCATCGTGCTAAACGTAAATGTTCCCGACCTTCCTCAAAAACTTTTGAAGGGCTACCGATTTACCAAACAGGGAAAACGCAATTATGGTGAAATAATAGCCCAGCGGATAGATCCCAAGGGAAGACCTTATTACTGGATAAGCGGCGATGAAAATGGCTTTATGAATATCGACGGATCGGACTGCAATGCTGTCAAAGCAGGCTACGTTTCCATAACTCCTCTTAGAGTCGATATAACCGATGTCGTCACCTTAAAGAAAATTTCCGAATGGAAACTTTGAGATGGATAAAAAGATACTGACCCGCTCTCTTAGATATCATTACAAAAAGAGTTCTACAAAAACTCCTTCGACGGTTTTGTCCGAAGCGATGCCGAAAATTCCTGTTGCGGTGGTTGTAAAGAACACGAATGAACGTAGAGATCCTTATGAGGTGGCGCGGCGTAGAATGATCACCGAACAGCTTCTTCCAAGAGGTATAAAAGACGAGAGGGTGATAGCCGCGATGGGACGGGTCAAGAGACATGAGTTTGTGACCTCCGGCATGGAGAATCAAGCCTATCTCGATCGTCCGCTTCAGATAGGTTTTGGGCAAACTATCTCCCAGCCTCTTATCGTGGCGCTTATGACCGAGGAGTTAAAGCTCTCGGGGAACGAACGCGTGTTGGAGATCGGCACCGGTTCGGGATATCAGGCCGCCGTCTTGGCCGAAATAGTTGAACACGTATTTTCGATAGAGCGAATTCCGGATCTCTCGGAAAGGGCCGCTGTTGCCATAAATGCTGCGGGTTATAGAAACGTAACCCTGAAAATCGGTGATGGAAGTCTTGGGTGGAAAGAAAAGGCCCCCTTCGACAGAATCATAGTTACCGCAGGCGCACCCTGTGTCCCTGACGCATTAAAAGAGCAGCTCTCAAACGGCGGCTTTCTAGTTATCCCGGTAGGCGATGAGGAAATTCAAAATCTGAATATAATCAGAAAAGACGGCGATGTTTTTCAAAAACGTATTGCGACCGCATGCAGATTCGTAAGGCTTGTTGGACAACAGGGCTGGTCTGAAAAATGATGCGGAAAAATTTACTTCCCATAGTTGTCGTGTTGATTGCTGCGGGGTTTTTCGCCTCTTGTGCGACCTCCTATGACAAGCGGGGCAAGTTTCACCGCGTGCGCGGAGGTGAAAGCATCTGGACCATAGCGCGGGCGTATCGCGTGGAGGTGCAGGACCTCGCAGAATTAAACAATATAATGAAACCTTCCGATGTTTTGCCGGGGATGAACGTTTATATCCCGGAAAAAGATCGGCCACCCGGATACAAAAAGCTGCCAATCGACAGCGCCGCGAAGGAAGAACCCAAATCCGGGGAGAAGAAGGATGACAACGTCGTGGATGCAGAATTCGAAGAATCCCGGGACTCATAAGCTCTAAAAATTTAAAACTCTCTCTCAGCTATATGACTTGCCGCTTACGACGAGGACCATCTCGCCTCTGGGGGGGATTTTTTCAAAACGTGCGGCAATTTCAGATAG
>Ga0351877_1200_pt1 | contig 8987 bp, 5 predicted proteins | sample BONcelFGM3001D13_FD_206775 | JGI IMG/M metagenome (GOLD analysis project Ga0351877, IMG submission 206775) | Enriched cells from coal bed in the Powder River Basin, Montana, United States - BONCAT cells FGM rep3 HSBNCT.FGM.300.1.D13 ...
AGCCTAAACTGAGCATTCCGGCGATGGCCTCAGGGTTTCTTCTGGCGGTCGCGCTATCTTACGGGAGCCATATGGACAACGCGGCTCCCGACAACAAGCATTTCGAATATGGAAGGGAGATAACAAGCGTCATTAACTGGGTCAACGAAGACCTGCCGCCGAGTTCCACGCTTATAGTGGAGGATCCCGCGCCGTATCAGTTCTCAACAAAAATGAATGTGATAACGCCCGGGATGGCGGCGGAATTTGTCGGCGATATGTCTCCAGAGGCGAATATATATATGATCGTGGATATATCCGCGCAGGGGATTCCCGGCGAGACTTGCGAATTGTTTGATTTGGAAATAGTAAAGAGGATAGATGTTTCTCAGCCGATAAAACCGTGCGGTTTTGATTTGGGCGTCTATGCGGTAAAGGCAATACGCGCGGCGCAGGAAGACCGACCTGAAAGCTGATAACGATTGAAACCGATGAATAGAAGGTTTTTCAGAGCGGCGTCAAACGTCGCGTTCATTGTCTTCTTGGCGGGCTCCGTTTTATACGGAGTTAATTTGCGCGCTACGAAATATCTTTACGAGAACGCTCCGGGCGGATTGAGATACGAGTTGGCGGCTGTTCCGGCAAACGGAGAGCTTAAATATTTGTCATGCAACGAATGGGGTAGAAATCATCATTTTGATTTTTTCTTTCAGGACGCGGCTCCCGAACTAATGGAAGTAGTAAATATCGGACGAGAGAACATGAACTCGGTCAATCCGGTGAGATGCGTTAAGCACGATATCAATTATGAAGGAGGTTTAAGAATGCCAGCGATGCCGCCCGGCAAGACGAGCGGCGAAAAGAGGGTTGTTTTTATAGGAAACTCATTCACCTATGGAATATCAACGCCGTCCGGCCTTGCGTATCCGGACATGATAAATAACTATTTGCGGCTTTTGGGAAACCCACAGGGTTGGAAAGCTATAAACTTAGGGGATGCAGAAGCGGATATTCATGACATTGACAATTTCCTGTTCAAGAAAGCGATGGAGTCTGAACCCGATATCATAGTCTACACATGGGTCCCCAACGACACTTTATACGAAGGAATCAAACACAATTCCATGGAGCGTTTCAACTTGATAATCGCCGACAATCCGGAGAGGAAAGCGGAAGGCCCGGCGACTCTCAAGCTTATGAAAATGTTTCTGACCGACCGTCGGCTCACAAAGCTGGCCGCAGAAGCGTACTTGGAGCTTAACAGCCCGGAAAATAAAAAAGGAGTCGCGGAATTCGGCAAGGCGATTGGGAAGATGAAAGATGAAGCGGAAAAGGCCGGAGCGGAGTTCAAAGTGGCGTTGTTTCCGCTGCTGATCGGAGGCCCGAATAAATATCCTCTAAAAAATGCCCATCGTCACATTCAGGAAATCGTCGAAAAAGCGGGAGCGGAATGTTTTGATTTGACAGACGACATATTGAACGAGCCTGCAAGAGGATTGTGGACGACCCCCGCAGACCGGCATCCGAATGTCGTCGCGCACAGGAAAGCCGCCAAGGCAATGATGAAGTGGCTTTCAATCGTCTCGGGGCTGCCCGCGGATGGTTTTTTGGGGGATGACTTGGACAGAAAGCTCATTTCTGCGTGTTCAGATAAAGAGAAAATTGAGAGTTGCCAGCAGGCTGCCGAATTTGACCCGATGCTGTCCTGCGATTCAGCGCTTGTTTTGAGAGATGAAATTTACGCATTTCCAGAAGGCACAAGGATAGCGACGAATTCCAGTTCAGTTTATGAGGCTTTGAAAAACGTTCCGTCGCGGCATTCGGATAAGCCGATTATGCTGGACTACGAAGGCTGGCGCTCATCAAACGGCTGCGACAAGGAACATCCTTGCTTGTATCTGCTTTTCATTCCAAACGCTGTGAAATCCATGATTGATATGGCGACTTTCAACGCCCCGTATTTCAGTAGGATGACTCTTTCTGAAGGAATGGTTTTGTTTCTGCATCCGGCTGACGTCGACTTGTTTCCCAAGATGGTTGTGTTGAAGATGGGAGACATATGTCCTGACGCTGGAAATGGCAAACGCTAGGCTTAGCGGGATGAAGCCTCCGAACGGCGCTTCAGAAATTTCTCAAAAATAACGGCTTCGGGCATAAAGCCAAAGAACATCCTCTTAAGTCTAAATCTGGCTATCGGCCTGTATATCGCGGCCAAGAATCGGAAAGCGGGCGACGAGGAATACTCCCGGCTTTTGCGGTCGCAGAACAGGGTCGCCATGTGCAGTCTTTGAAACGGGAATCGCGAAGAGTCGTCGACGTTAATGTTTTCATCCCAGTCGAAAGAAATTGATCCCCAGCCTTCGATTTTAGAAGGAGCAGGGCGACCTGCTTTCACGGAGGCCTCAAAAATTCTTGTTCCGGGCGACGGCACGTGCCTGTAGAACGGGGACACCCTCAGATTCGAGTGCAGCCTAGTGGCCTTTAGCGCCATTTCAACAGATTCGCGAAGTTCGGGAAACGTCTCCGTCGGAATGTCGCACATGAAGCTGCAGAAGACTATGAATCCGAACTCTTTCAACGTCGAGATTGACTCGTAAACGTCGCTATTGGAGAAACTCTTGCCGAGGAAACGCCTCACTCTATCGGAGCCGGATTCCACTCCTATGGAGATTCTTACAAGACCGCTTTTTTTCAGCAGAGTCAGATTTTCGGGCGTCATTTTTTTGACGCTTTGGATATCGACGCCCTGAAGCTGCCAGTCCATCCGCAAGTCCATGAGTATGGAAGCGATGTCCAGTCCGCGCTGTTTGTCGGCGAAGAAGTTGTCGTCCACGAAATATACTGAGTTCGCGCCGAATTCTTCTTTAGCTCGGATAAGCCGCTCCCTGACTCTGTCCGGCGACTGCGCTCTCCATGCGCCCCTGTTGAAAACGGAGTTGTAGCAATATCCGCACTTGAAGGGGCATCCTCTCGATGTTTCGATGTAAAAGGTTTTTCGTCCGTTGTATGCGGGCAAATATTTATCCGTGGGAACCAAGTTGTAGGGTATCTCGGGCGCCGAGTCGAGGTTTATAAGAGGCGGAAGAGGGTTTTTAACAACTTCGCCGTCAGAGGCGAAACAAACTCCCGGAGCGCCCTTAAGCGATTCTCCTGCGGAAACCCGCTCCAGAAAAATTCCGAGAGAGCTTTCGCCCTCTCCGCAAACAACCGAGGCTATTCTTTTCTCAGCGTCATTGAAACAGGTTTCGGGGGCTATGGTAGGAAGAACTCCTCCGACGAATCTGTGGGCGTTGGAGATTTCTGCGGCAAAGCCAAGCATGCTAAGGGAGTTGGCTGTCGGAGGGCCTATGAACATTGTGGCCCCTATAGCAAAAGGGCTTTCTTTTAAAATTATGTCGGCTAAATCCTGCCGCCAGTCGAGGGACGTTCTCTGGTCGAAAATGATTATCCTGAAAGAATCAGCAGACGTTGAGGCGGCGTGAAGCAACCCGAGAGGCATGGATGGGGCGGATCGCAGAGAATCCATGTATCCCAAACCGGGTTGCAGCAATAAAACCGTTCCGAGGCTTTTTTGCCCGCTCATGGCAATTTCCGGTTGATTAAATTTGTATTTGTGATATTTATGCTTTGTTTTGCCATTTTCATCTCATAATATTATTGATAATGATGATATGAGTCTAGCGTCGGGGAGCTATTTCGGAAGAATGAAGAAGAAACTGATTATGCTGAATCCGCCGTTGCGGCTCGGATCGGCTCATATCGATTACCCGCAATACCTGACGCTGGGAGCGGTATCGAACGCAGCCGTTTTGAGGGAAGCTGGCATGGATGTGTCTGTCGCGGACGCGTTCTCTATGAAAACATCGGCGGCGGTGAAAGAGAAAAATTTCGCGAGCATCGGCGCCCCGATGTCTGATTTGACAGAGATGTTCGGAGCGTTCGACGCGGAGACGGTTGTCGTTGCGGTTTCTCCGTTTCTGTCTCCACATGTGGCGAACAAGCATTGCGCGGACGTGTTAGAGGCGGCGAGGGCCGCGTGGCCTGACGCCGGTTTGATAGCGGCGGACTGCTATTTTTCGGGCATGCATTATATTGAATACGACGGCAAAGAGTTGATGCTCAGTTATCCGGAGATTGATTCAGTTGTGAAATATGAGACGGAAGCGACGATCGCGAAAGCGGCGAACCAGCTCCGCCGAGGTTCGGGCGATGTTTTCGAGTGCGGCGCGTCCGAGGTCATTCCTGACAACCTTCCGATCCCCGCGTGGGATTTGATATCGTTGGAACATTATTATTTTTTTCAAGAGCGATATGAGAGGACATTCGGTTCAAGCGCAGAGGAACCATATTTGCGTTCTCTGCCTATGGCGACGACTAGGGGATGTCCTTTCGGATGCGTGTTTTGCGCGTCGAATCCCGGCCAGAAAAAGCGCGTATTTAGATCTGCTTCGCCGGAAAACGTTCAAAAGGCGCTTGAGATTTATGCCAATCGTTTCGGGGCGCAGAAAATAGTTTTTCTCGAAAGCGCGCCCAATCTTGACAAGGAGCGGTTCCAAAAAGTTCTGGAGATTGTGGAATCTCTGAATCTGAAATGCGATTTTCCCAATGGTCTGAGAGCCGATAGCATTACTAGAGAGCATCTTAAAATTCTAAAAAAGATAACTGGCAGGGTGAAAATCAGCGAGGAAAGCGGATGCGAAAAAACGCTGAAGAAGATAGGCAAAAGACTTTCCTTGAAAGACTCGGAAAAGGCGCTTGAAATGATGGCGGAGGAGGGAGTGGCGTCGGAAGTTCATTACGTGATCGGCTTTCCTTTCGAGACTCCCGAAGAGGCAAATATTACTTTGGAGAGAGCGATGAAGGTGAAGGAGCGGCACGGCGCCGCGCCTCTGGCGCATTTCGCGACGCCGGTTCCGGGGTCGGAGATGCATGCGCGCGCGCAGGAGCTTGGCTTGCTGTCAGTTTTCAAACCCGACCTGTTGTATTCTCACTTCATGAGCGAGCCGGCGTTTGACAGAGCTGAGTTCCCGGCTGAACAACTCAAAGAAATGATGTTTTGTTTCAGGAAGAGACTCGCTGATTCCGAGTTGGACAAGGTTATAGTTAATCTGACTTACGAATGCTCGAACGACTGCGTTTTCTGCGCGGTGGGAGATAGAAAAAGAGAGCATGGCTCTCCGGCGAGAATTCTGAAATATCTGAAGGAGTACCGCAGACGGGGAGCGCGGTCTGTGGATTTCGACGGCGGCGAACCGACGATGCATCCGGCTTTCATGGCCCTTGTGGCCGCGGCGAAGGAGCTTGGATATGAAAACATCAATGTCACAACCAACGCGAGGAAGCTATCAGACAGAGGAGCGGCGTCTCGCTTCCTGCTAAGCGGGCTGACGAGCTCTTTAGTTTCCATTCACGGCCACACGGCGGAGCTTCACGAGCGTCACACTAGGAGACAGGGCAGTTTCGGAGAAACTGTGGCCGGAATAAAGCACATAGTCGAACTGAAACCGAAGAGAGTGGAGTTTTCGATCAACACAACAATCACAGGATTGTCCCGAAAACGTAAATTCTCTTTGCGTTCATGCGGACGCGTATTGCGCGGCGGTGGAAAATAGAATGGATTACTGCGACAAATCATACAGATCGCCGGACGATCTGAGCATGTGCAGATTTGTCTTTCAGAATGTTTGGGAAGCAAAGGAAGCAGAGGAAGGTTCAGGATATTGATGGCGGAGTATTATGGCGACTGCGGTTGACGTTGTGTTCCTGAGGATTAGCCTGCCAATCTCCGGTGAAAATCCGCTCGAATATTAATCGTAAAAGGATCTGAAGAATTCCAGCCTGTTCAGGATGTCGCGAGGTTTGGGAGAGAAAACGCCGTGTTTGAGAGGAGCAAGTTCGTCCGTCCCTCTTTTGGCCGCGTAGAACTCTCTAACGCCGTAACACCAATCGTTCATTAAGCAAGCGGCGCATTCGGCATGTTTGCGCATTGTCCCCTTCAAAGAATCTTGGTTAACCTTGTGAATGTCCGGGTAGTATCTCAAGTCCGGGCCAAGAACGCACAGGGGCAGGCCGCACATGCCGGGAAGGCCGGAAAACGGGATTCTCTCGGAAAGGCAGATTTCAAGGGCTTCCCGCAAAGGGCCTCTCACGACGGATAACGACGGTATGGAACCGGCAAACATCATTTCATTCGTGTGTGGCGCGGCGATTGAGAAAACAATAGGAGAGCGGCCCAGCTTTTTCGCGACGAACGAGGCGAAATCCGGAAGGGTCGAGAAGTTGAAAGAATTGATAACGTGGCTGATGTAAACGAACACGCCGTTTGCCGACAAGTTTTCTATGCCGGATAAAGTTTTCCGGAAAGCGCCGGGCAGCCCGGTTACCATGTCAGACACCGCCGGGTCGCAGGAATGCAAAGACACGAAGGCGCTGTCCACGCCGCTCTCTGCCAGAGATCGGGCCAGTTCCGCGCTGATAAGGGACGCGTTTGTCTGAACGCAAATCTCCAGCGCTCCTGTTTCTCTGAACATCGAAACGAACTCCGGCAGGCGAGGGTTCATCGCAGGCTCGCCGCCGCTGAAGGAGACGATGCTGATTGTTTTTTTAGATTCTTTCAGTTCCCGGGCTACGTTTTCAAAAATAGAATCCGAGGGGCTGTCGGCGCGAGTATCGACGAAGCAGAAGAGGCAGTCCTGATTGCATTTGAAATTTGTCCTTATTACACAGTCGTTGATTATCGGGTCCGCGTTTTCAGTGTTTCTGAAGGATATGGTTACAGCGTTTCCCTCCGCAGGAAGTTTTTCTCTGAGAGAATCTCTTGCCGCTCCTCTCGTCTTAAGGACAGAACTTCTTGCGAGAGCGGCGGAAAAAAGCGGGCCGGGCAATTTGAAACCGGGCCTCGACAGGAGGCTCTCATATTCATCTATTGCTCCGTTGCACAAAGAATCCAGAGGACATCTCGCGCAAGCCGAGATTTTCTTGAAAGCGCGTCTCGGGAAATACGACGCTGCGGGATATCTGAAAACTCGGAGCATGGTTTCCGGCGCTGAAAAAAGACAAGGAGGAAGTCCTTCAAAAGGAGCGAAAGTCAAAGGGATTCCTAAACCGAAAGATGTTTTCGCCAAGCTTGGAACGACGCTCTCGATTTCGGAGATGGCGGCCGGGGCGCGCCCGCTGATATTGACGAAGCGCAATACTATAGCCTTTAGGCCGGAGAAACGGTCGAGTATGCTTTCGATGTCTTTGTCGATGGCGGAAATGTTCTGACTTGAAACTGGAACTGAAATGGAAACATCCAGTCCGGCGGCCAAAGCGTTGAGTATGCCGGATTGGACTTTTTCGTGCGAGCCGGGAGTTCTTGTCATGCCGTCGAACGCGATGGGGTCGGCCAAATAGCACGACGCTTGTATGAAGCAAAGCCCTCTGTCTCGAAGCTTCTCAGCGCGCCCGGAGTAAGAAAAAGTCATCGCGTTTGTTTGCGCGCCGACAAAAGGGATAGAGAGTTCTTTTGCAATGGATATGAGCGCTGGAAGAGATTTATTGATGGTCGGCTCTCCTCCGAAGAAGCATACAGATGGGATGTGGTTTGCCGCCGCGCCGCGCAACTGCTCCAAGACATTTTTTGTGTCTGTGACCGAAGAAGAGTCTAGGTGTTTCTCAGGACAATGGACGCAGTTTAAGTTGCAAGAGCCGCCGATAAAAATAGGAAGCGGCGCGCTTTTTTCGTCGAGGCGGCAAACTGACGCGAAAAGATTGTCCTCGTTCTTATGAACGTTTGTTTCTTCGACGCGCCTTTCTTTCACTGGCAACTCCGGCCGTCCGCGATTTCTATCAAGTACCTTTCTTTGTCTCTTCTCAACTTCATGTCATACTCCATAGTTCTCGGGCAGGTGGTCGAGCAGGGAATATGGGCGATCATGGGGAAATTTCTCTTTAGGCATTCGATATCGACGCTTTCGGTGCCTCTGTTGAAGAACGCCGCGACGCAGCAGTCGGGATAACCCAGCATCATGCCGACGCAAAAGAAGTCGTTGTTCAGGTCGCCTTCCACCAGCGTTCTAACTTTGCGAGCCTCATCTCCGATGTAGAAGATGTTCTCGTGTCGATGGTTTAGAAACAAGTCCTTGCCTCGTTTAATTCTCTCTTCGTTGAGTTCGGCAACGGTTGTAAGATGATACGCGACGCCGTTCTCTTCGAGATAGCTCTTGAAGCGAGACAAATTCTCATTAGGGATTTCCACTATGGCCGTGCTTCTTAGACCCCTTAAAACCGGAAACACTTCCACCCAGAAATTGCCGACCCAGTCGTCGATGATTTCGAAGTATTTTTTCATGTCGCGCCTTTCAGATCGTTTTAAGCCTCCGCGCGAGCGGGGATTATTTTTTTGAAAGCGAGGAACCACTGATTTGCGTCTTGCGGTCCGACGGGGATGTGTTTCACAACTTCGAAACAGCCGTTCTTCATTACCAGCGCCTCGGCATCCTCGGAGTCGTGGTTTCTGAAGTGCTGGTGCGGAGGACGGCCGATGTTCGTCGGATTGTCGACCACATTCTTCTTCAGCGCCGCGAAGAGGCAATTGTCGCAGATGTGGAGCATGCCTCCGCTCCTGAGCAACGAGGCCGCTTTCTCGACGACCAGCCGAGGGTCCCTGAAGTGGTTATAGCTTCTTAGCATCATAATATGGTCGAACGGCGGGCCGTCCCATGAAAAGTCCTCGAAGTCAACCGCCGATACGTTTAATTCTGGAGAATGGCCGGGGCATTTGTCAACTCCGAGGTAGCTCATTTCCCCCGCCGATATTTTCTGTCTTATTACATCGGGGAAAAGAGGCGTTCCGCATCCGATGTCGAGGACGGAGCCTTTTATGGAAGAAAGCCAATCAAGCTCTTTTTCCTCGATTCCGGCGAAAGAGTTTCCATCGACCGCCTCAAAAAGCCCCGAACAGAGGGCGCGGCGCGGGCATTCCGCGCATTCTTTTCTGAGCGCGAGCCTGCTGAAGGCGGTTCTGA